>BNJS01004206.1_pt1 | contig 36774 bp, 57 predicted proteins | sample 8540461 | NCBI WGS metagenome assembly BNJS01 (sample SAMD00202454, study PRJDB9452) | human saliva metagenome | isolation source: human saliva | place: Japan
AGCCCGTACTCCTCGTCGAAGGCATCTGCCGATCTCATCGTACAGGCGTATGCGCGCACCCTATGGCGTACCCGTGACGATCTCGCGGTGCTCGAATAACTACGGCGCGTTTCAGTTCCCCGAGAAACTCATTCCACTCATGCTCATCCGCACGATGCAGGGGGAGAAGCTGCCCGTCTACGGTGACGGACTAAATGTGCGCGACTGGCTGCACGTTGACGATCACTGTGCCGCGATTGATGCGATCCTGCGGCGCGGGACGGAGGGCGAGGTCTACAACGTCGGCGGGCATAACGAGCGGTCAAATATTGAGGTCGTGCGAACGATCCTGCGTGCCCTCGGCAAAGGGGAGGATCAGATCTCCCTACGTCACCGACCGTAAGGGCATGACCGCCGCTATGCAATCGACCCGACGAAGATCGGACGCGAGCTCGGATGGCAGCCCGCAACGAAGTTTGACGACGGCATTCAGGCGACTATTGCGTGGTATCAGTCACATGAAGCGTGGTGGTCGGATATCCTGAGCGGCGCGTATGAAAAAGTACAACGCAGAGGGCTGGAGTCCGCTTCCGCCGCCTCTATGTGTGTCGAAAATTCTGCCTTGACAATGTACGCGCTTTTCGCTATACTACCCTTTGTCAGCGCAGATTGCGCGGGGGCATAGCTCAGCTGGGAGAGCGCTTGCATGGCATGGACGGAAGAACAATCGTTCTTCTAAAAATGTAGATGTGCGATAAACCTAGAAATAACAAGGACTTACAGCATTTTATTAAAATGTGGTGAGTCCTTTTTTTCGTAGCAAAAAGAGGAAAAAAATCACAATTTTTGTTGCGACTGCTGACACATTTTAAAGAAAGGAATGTGTCAAAAATGCAGATTATCAGAATTTCTAACGGAACTGTAACAAAAAAAGAGCAAACAATAAGTTTATCGCGCAGTTGCTCATTACGTTCGATAGCGGCGCGACGGTAAGAAAAAAACAAAAACGATGAATTCTAAGCGAGCGGCGAAGGAAGCATTAAAAAGAAATGCGGCAAAAAAATTTTAGAATCTGCTATTGTTGTAAAAACCAAAAAGACAAAGAGGATAAAAACAACCCTGCGAATCAATTATATATAGATTATTTGTTAGGAGAATGGCTTGAAGAAAAAAAGAACGGTTGGAAGGCAACAAAAAAAGGAACCATTCAAACAAAAAAATATACATGATTAACGGTCACATACGCAGATTTTTTTGAAGGTGTCAAGATTTGCGATGTTGATAAAAAAATGATAAAGAAATTTTTATTTAGAATTTGCAAAAACGCACAAGCCGATGTCAACGAGGCATTATGCAACAGTTATTTTTTTAACAGTCTTGAAAAGCTAAGAGAAAAACGGCGTTATTAATGAAAAATCCTGCCAACGGAATCAAATTGCCAAAAGTGATAATAGAAGAAAAAAATACCGCTAACAAAAAGAAGAAATTGAAATTTTATTGTTAGCGGCAAGCGTATATGATTTATTACCCTAGAGTTCGCACACACAATATGCCGTGTTTTATTCGCCTTGCGTTAGTTACTGGAATGCGTCGCGGTGAATTGTGTGGTTTACAATGGGATGATATAAATTTTGATAATAAAGTTATTCATGTGCGACACGCCGTTTCAGAATTACATGGTGTTATGGAACTGAAGGGAACAAAGACAGATAGACCTAGAGTTATAGCGATTCCAGATAATGTCGTTGAAATGCTTGAAAAACATAAAGGATATGCTTGCGGTAAGTATGTTTTTCCCAAGTGAAAAAGATAAAAACATACCACAATCGCCAACAAATTCAAGACACGCATTCGACATAATACGACGTATCAGCGGAATAGAACGCTTGACTTTACATCTATTACGGCACACAAATATAAGTATCATGGGCGAACACGGAATAGATGTAAGAACAATAGCGGCGAGGGCAGGACATAACAAATTAGAAACTACTATGCGTTATCTACATACAAATGCGGATTTGAATGCAAGAGCCGCAAATGTATTTAACGGATTGAGTAGAAGATAAAAGAAGAGAGATTATATCTCTTCTTTTTTTATGCCATTATGCCAAGCGTTCATCTTCATAATCCGTAATCGTTCGCCGTCTAGAACGGATGCAAACATAGAAAATTCATCGTTTACATTATCAATATTATTCCACGCTTCTTTTTTTCTTTTGGGCGCGTTCACGTCCTTCTCTGCTTTCTCGTTCAGCGAACGATTTATATTCTGGGGCGTTGATGATTATTTGAATTCGTTCTGTCAATCCGTCCCGTTCATTGCATACACTTTCATACATTTCAACCAAGTTTTCCCATTTAACCCGCTTTTTCTTCTAGGATTTTTATCAAATTCTGCTTTCAATTCATTATCTGATTGTGGATGGTTATTTAGTTGTTGTTGTAGTTGCTTATTTTTCCAACTGTAAAACTATATATTTATCATTTAATGCCGCGTATTCTTCATATTTAACCTTCATTTCAAAAAAATTCATCTTTCTTTTTTGCGGTCATTATGCGATAGTTGCAATATTCTTTTTAGCAAAAATGAAATTACGTCAAGATATTCTGTTTCCGTGGTATTATTACCAAAAATTTTTTTACCATGTTGTCAATGCTATTTTCTACTGTCACAACGGATTCAACAGATTTTTTTCTTTACTATGTATGGTAAAAATTTTTTTCAAATCTATAACCACCTGCTTTCTTTATTTTTCCCATTTACACACATGGAAATAGATTTTTTTATTTATATTCATCATCTTACTTGCAATACTTACAGATGGGAAAATGACTCCTGTTTCAATACATTTGATTTGATTTTTTCTTCATTTTTTTATTCGCTCCTTATGTTTTATTTTTTTACCATTGATAGTCAAAAGTTTTTGGTGATATATGGTAAAAAAACTTTTACCATGTTGTTTGTTAAATATTCTACTGCCACAAAGATATTAGCTGTTTTATTTTTTACCATGTATGGTAAAAGTTTTTGGTTATGTATGGTAAAAACTTTTACCATCTCTTTCTAACTATAGTATATGACAAACAACAAAAAAATAATTCGTCGATTTACAAAAAAATTTTACATCCGATTTTTTTCACATCTACACATCTAAACTAAATACATCTAATTCCGTAAAATATCACTTGACATTTTTTTAACAGATACATCCAAACAACCGCCAGAATATACCATAGGACTGTTCAAACACTATCGGTTGGATAGTTTATATGGGTTAAATATACCATGCCTTAAAAACGATTCAACGGCGTTTTTAGAAGGTGTTTTGTTATTTCGTTGGGAAATAAGGGATACGAGACATATAAAAAAATACATAGAATACTATTGACAATACATCGAATACGATGTATAATACAGATATAAGGTTGAAGGTCACAAGAAAGGAAAAATGCAAAATGGAAACAATGACAATCAGCACAGCCGATTATGAGATGATTCTTGCCAAGATGGAAGAAAAAGGAGCACTTCATAGAACTGATTCAGAAGTCTCGCAACAACTGGATGAAAAGTTATCAGCGGATGCAAGCTAGTTCAAACAAAACAATTCTTGAACTGCTTGAACGAATCAATGAACTGGAATATCAGTTAGAGCAGACAGCAAAATAACAAAAAAACGCCGCCAATAAAATGGCGGTTTTTACATCGAAAGCTATTGACGCAACATAGAATTTGATGTATTATATAGACAATGGAGAAGGAGGCATTTTTATGAATTTAGACGATATCATGACGGCGAAGGAAGCCGCCGAACGGTGGGGCAAAGCTGAAATTACGATAAGACAGGCGTGCAGTGGATACAAAAAAGCACCGCCGCGATTTAACGAGGATGAATTTCGGAAAAGTGGCGCAACGTGGTTGATAACTCGTGCAGGAATGGAACGCGTTTTTGGCAAAGAAAATGTTTAGTAAGTGGGTTTATCTCCCACTTATTTTTGTAAATTTTTTTCTAAAAATACATAGAATACTATTGACAATACATAGAATACGATGTATAATAAGCACATAAGGCTGAAGGTTACAAGAAAGGAAAATGCACCATGCAGAACGCAATGATTACAAAAACAATTAACCACATTAAAGAGAACGTCAACATTTATGAAGGTGTAAAAATCGAAATGGTGACAGTTCACCACGCGAATTATATCAGCACTGAAACGAAAACATATTCCTATCTTGCAGACAAAGACAAATTCTATTACACACACGGCGGCATATTGGGAATGATGGATTATAAAGAAGCGTTAGACGATATTCTTTACACAATAGAAATGGCAGACAGCTACGATAAAAATCACAATCTACAACAGAGGCAAAGAGATAGCGCGAATCAAAAAAAGATTTAACAAACAATAAAGGATAGCCGCAAAAGCTATCCTTTTTATTTTATCAAAAAAATCCATTGACAAAATAACCTTTTTAGGTTATAATAAGTACATCGAAGGGAGGTGATAAAATGGATTTGGAAAAAGAAGATGTTGAGTTTCTAATCTATCTTGCAGTCGAATACAGTAAGTATCGACGCGAGAAGAAGAAAGAGAAGGAGGTTGAAGAAAAGAAAAAGAAACCCTAAAAAGAAAAAAAGCCTAACCGCAAAAAAACGCCGTGACAAGCAGAAATAGCGGATAGGCTAGAAGGAAAAGCGAGGGACGATAAAAAGTCCCTTGCACCTTACATTATAAATCAGATTGGAGGATATAGCAAATGAAATTCAAAAAAACCAAAATATATATGAAGTCATTTCGTTTATTATCATAACTGACTTGTGCTATAGCGTGCAATGGGATTGGACAACGGTCAAACCTTTTCTTTTGGGAGGGATGGTAACATGGACGATAACAAGATATATGCGTTCGATGAAATAATGACAACCGCCGAAGCCGCTGAACGATGGGGAAAATCAAATATTTCGGTCAAGCACTTATGTACTGGCATTCAAGGCAGACCTCCACGGCTAACCGCTGACGAATGTCGCAAAAAGCGGTGGTGTTTGGTTAGTTACTAAACAAGGCATGACAAGACTATATGGAGAGGAGAAAACGAAATAAATATATTTTTAGAAGTGGATTCAATTCCGCTTCTTTTTTTATTTTATCAATTTCATTAAATGATTTTTATCAAAAATCACTTGACTCTTTTTATAAAAACGAGTTACCATATAAACATAAATCAACTACAGATTAAAAAGAAAGGATGATTCAATCATGGCAAAAGAGGAAAAAGAAGGAACGCAAACAGCGTGTTGTTCGTTCCATTGATGAACGAATCGCAGACGCGAAGGAGAAATTGGAAAAGTATCAGCGTCTTGTAAAGAAGGAAGAAGAAATCATTGCGGCGTTAGAATTTTAAACGTGACAATCCGAATGTTGGACGCGGCGCAAGTGTCAAATTGGACGTGGAAACAATGGCATTCTTACAGAAAGAAGGAGTTGAAGATATTTCAGCACTGATAAAAAGAGTTGGTGCTCAAGAAAAAAACAAGACGAAGAATCAAACAACGAAAACTAAATACTACTACGGTTTACCAAAAAGGGAGGTAAAATCTCCTCTTTTACGTTCATATAGGAAGGATGTAGGACGATGAATAGTGTATTAAAAAAATGTTTTTTTGTGAATATACTTATTCTTTTGTGGCTTTATATTTTGTCTTAGATTACGGATTCCAAAACTTATTGATAAAGCGTGATGAACATGAAAATGAAGGAAAACTTGAATATGAAATTCATACCGAAAAAAATAAAAATGAGTTATTACACATTGATTGTTTTTTTGGGTTTATCCATTTGCTAGACTGTATTAATTTGCAAGGGCATAGAATTTCACATAGAGAAAAAGAACTTTTTAGAAAGAATGAAAAAGTTTTTTTGAATGGTTTGAAGATGGGCGATATAAAACAATGTATTTAAGCAATCCAAAATTTCTACAGTCGATAGATTACAATAAAGTAAAAAAATACGTTCACTTGAAGAAATACGAAACTGTGATATAAAAAAAGTCTCTTAGTAAATTTGTGTTCGCAGTTGAACAAAGAAGATTTTTGAAATAGTTTGTACATATTTCAGAGATGCAGTTACAGCATATGAGTCACAGTTTGAATGGGATTCAAAAAAATCTTAAGGATGCAAAAAGATTTTTATTTATCAAACAACAGGCGTGTAATTTAACAATATATATCAGTGGAGCGGTGAATCAATGCCGCTCTTTTTTGTTTTTTTACATCACATCTAACATTTTATAAAAAAAGTGCGTACATAACAATACCTTAACTAAATATAGAATAGATAGAAAAAAATGTTGAGGATTGAGAAATAGTTAGCGAATTTCAATGTATTACATCTCTGAGAAGAAAGAACTGAAAAATAATATAATAAAGTAGATGGATGAATGTATTCTGTTTGCAAGAGGTGTAATACATGATTACGAATCAAACAAAGCGTTTTTTTCAAATTGCTGAACAAAAACATATATACAACCGCATATTACCATGTGTGGAGAGGAAAATTTGGACAAGCAACAAATCCAATATCCCACATTTACAAAAAGAAATTACAAGTAAATGTATGGTTTACAGTCAACGAAGCTGATATAAAAGAAATCAGCGGATATAGAATATAAAAAAATCTGGTAAAACTATTTGTTGGTACAAAGAACAAGAGCAACGTAAAGAATCAGATATCAAAAAAATTCAACGCGTTTTTATTTCGATATAGACTTCAAACAAGATGGTAAACATCTATCAGAAGATGAATTAAAACGTAAAAAGATTCAATTTTTGAAATCAATGAAACATCTTCCGCTCATGCCAAATGCTTTAATATCTACTAAAAATGGATATCATTTGTATTATGCTATTTGTGACCGTGATATAACATTAAACGAATGGCAATCAACAGAAAAACAGATGTGGGAATACATTCATGATAATGTTACCAAAGATATTGATATAGCCGTAAAAGATGCTTCTCGGGTTCTTAGAGTACCACATACATTACATATTAAAAGATGATTCAGAGCCTTATAGAATTAAAATAATATATGTCAAGAATCTAAGATATAAAGTATCAACACTAAATAAATATTTCGCACAAAAAAAGTGCGTACATGACATATCCTTAACTAAATATAGAATAGATATAGAAAATGATGAATCAGTGAAAAGAAAGTAATATCAACAGATTTTTACGAATGCTATTAAAAATGAAAAACATCACATATTTTTAACTATCTACCAAAAATACAACATAGAATTACCATACACATACGCATTAAATATGTTGAAACAACTAGACATCAGAGATTTTTTTGAATATAAATGTGGGGATAAACAAAAATTTCAAATCACCTTTTTCACATGGACAATCATCCTTCTTGTGTAATTTACAAAGACAAGGACAACAACTTTTATTTGTATGACAACAGTACAACAAAAAGATATGATATTATAGACATGATAACATCTATCACAAAACAAAAACATTTATCAAATCATTTAAATTCCTGACTTCAATATATAAAATAAAAGTACAAAACAAAGTAGAAATTGATATTGATAACGTGATAGAAGGTAATATAAAAGTTTTGAAAGAGATTGTGGATAAATCAGACAAGAAATATGTCAAGAATTTGTTACCAACTTATGAAGTAGTAATGAGATTATGGAAAGAAAGACGGGAAAACATCAAATTTGAAAATCCATTTTCTGTAAATTTACAGCTAGGAAGTGAATATGTAGGAAAAACAAATTAATGTAAAAACTGATACTGTAAGAAAACAACTGCTGATAATGAAATTTTGTGGGATGATAAGACAAACAATTTCACACTCAACAAAAAAACAGGTGTATCTAAAACAAATACATATTATATCAACGATTTATCAAATCGAAAAAGATTCTATTTGTAAAAGGATTGATATATTGAACGATGCTTTTGATAATGTGATACGGGATATATCCAAAACAAAGATTGAATCAATTACGGATGATATATTCAATAATTCATTCAAAAATCTATAACTAAAAAAAGTGCGTACATGACATATCCTTAACTAAATATAGAATAGATATAGAAAAATGTTGAATCATAAATAATATAATAAAGTAGATGGATGAAATAATTCAGTTTATCGCTACTATGACAGATGAAGATAAAAAAAGAAGTCAAGAAAAATTTTTTTCAGCCGATGTATTATATGAAATACGGTGTTTAATCACACACAAAAAAACGCAAGGAATAATGTCCCTGCGTTTGTTATTTTACTGTCACAACATGAAATAAATCGTAAAAATTTGCATATACTATTTGTATAAGACCTCGTAAAATGCGAGGGGGTTATCAGATGCCGAAGAATAACAATAATATATAAAAAGGAATGAAACACATGGATAATTTTAATATGAGCTGGGATGATATTCGTAACACGGACGAGTATAAAAAAACGAATGGGAAGGATTTACAGACGATATAGAAGGATGGAGTCGCTTTTGGAAAAAGCTAGACCGTGAACGAGCAGACGAACAAATAAAGGAAATACCCGACATGGAAAAACAAAGAAATAAGCAAGATTCAAACAGTAATAGAAGCGTTCAGCCTTGCAGATGTTATTTACAAATATTATGACGGCAAAAAAACATAAAGATGATTGTCTTTACGCCGCGTTAAATCTTATAGAAAATAACGATATCGAATGTTTCAAGAATGAACTATTCAATTAAAAAGGGGATTAGCAAATGACAAATCAAATGACTATTTTTTTAACAACGCGGAATTCGGTGAAATTCGCACGGTAGAAATCAACAATGAGCCGTGGTTTGTTGGTAAAGATGTAGCCTCGGCGTTAGGGTATGTAAATACTAAAGATGCAATTTTAAATCATGTAGATAAAGAAGATAAGCTGAGGTCGCAAATCACGACCTCAGGTCAAAACTCGCGAAAATGACAGTAATCAATGAATCTGGATTGTATTCATTAATTATGTCCTCACATCTTGAAAAAAAGCGAAGCAGTTCAAACGGTGGGTAACATCGGAGGTGCTTCCTTCTATTCGCAAAACAGGAAGTTACACCGTGCCACAACCACAACCCAATAATATGGATTTATCTGCAATGGAATTGGAAGCAACAGGTAAATATGCGGACGTTATCGCGAAAAAGATTCAATCTGACGCAAGAACACGCTATGTTATACGCTATGAATTTTGGCAAAGCAGAAGGTAAATATAAGGCTATAACAAATAATGAGATTGAAACATTCAAGAAGTTACTACCGCCAATTCAAGAAATAAACACGGCAAAAATTTAACGCAACAAAGTTAGGTAAAGAACTGCAAAACAGACTTCACAGCAAAAAAATTCTATATCTGCACAAAAAAAGTAAATGATGCGTTGTGTATTCTCGGCTATCAAACAAAAAAATTCAAGGTGTCTGGGAACTGACAGACAGCGGCAGAGAATACGCTAACAGTTTTGCTTTTTGATAATCACGGTCACACAGGTTTTTCAAATTCTATGGAAATCAGATGTATTAGATATCCTTGAAGATAATCGGGAATTATTCAGATTTTTGATAAACTACTACATACAAGCGGTTCTGCTGAACCGCACACAGCAACACATCCACGGAAAGAGATTTTTATCTCTTTTTGTTTTACCTAATATCAGCGGCACATAGACAGATATTTTTACTTTCTAAATGGTATTTACCTTATAGATAAGCAGACAGATACCAAATAAAAAAATCACCGCTAAAAACATCAATCTGTTTATCTTCTACGCACATAACAAGAAATAAAGTGCTTATAAAATACTATTTATTTTTATAGATAAGGCAACAACGTAAATAATATAGAAGGTGAAATAAAAATGAATAAATTCATAATTTCAGAAGAAGATGTAGAAAAAGGTAAACAAATACGAATGGCATAAAGACAAGCAAACGGGATATTGGTACACATACGCGGACAAAAAGAAGCTATATTTGCACAGATTTGTAACGAATAACGACACAAAATTTCCAACAGACCATATAGACAAGAACAAGGATAATAACACGCGCGAAAATTTACGAATTTGCACATACAAAGAAAAATGCACGCAATAAAAAGTTTTTCGGTCAAACAGTCAAACAGGCTATACGAACATATTCAAGCACGGGAAGAAGTATATTATACAGGCAAGAATCAATAACAAAACAAAGACATTAGCAAGCTATGACACACTGCAAGACGCACTAAAAAGCGAAGGTAGAAATATGGAAGGAAAAAAATTTAATATAGATTATACAACTGAATACTATAAAGCAACTATGGATATTTTTCGGAATAGATAACGATATTCAAGAAGTTGTACTAGAAGTATTGGACGGTGAAACATTATGATAACAGCAGGAGCAATATTAACAGGTTTATTTTTTTCGGTGGAATATGCTACATCATTTGCGGATTCTATCAAGAAAAAGATTTTTATCAAAAAAATCAAATAAAATATATGAAACAACAACGAGAACAACAGCGAGAAATAAAGCGCAGACAACGTGAACTAGATAAAATATTCGCAGAAAAAAATGGAAAGCATTGGAGGCGCAGGACGTATGGACAAAGAAATAAATCAAGAAATAAATCAAGAAATGAATTATGATATGGATTATACGGCTGAACAGGTACATCGGATGATTCTATAAAAAAATAACATCATAGATTTGAAACATCAAGGAAACTTCAAGGCGGCTGAATCATTGTTAGACTTGAAAATGCTAGAAGAACGATATCTTACAAATAATCAAAGAACAGTGATTTATTACGTTTATGAGCGCGGACACACAATAAAACAAACAGCAGAACTATTAAATACAACGAAAAGTAAGGTAGTCGAAATTCTCGACAGTCTTTTACCAACATTGAAAAAAATATTTACGAAGTGATATACCATGCGAATAACAACAAGAAATCCGTATCAACATACGAAAAAAATCATACTAACTATACCGTGCAACAGATAGAAAAAAATGATACAAGAAGCGGAAAATGGTAGACAGTATTTATATGATTTTTCTGATTGATAAACTTTATTTGCTGACACAAGGAAACGAAATACAAAGAAATCATACGAATATTCGTTTTTTTATCGGCTCAGGGTGCTGAAAGAACGAGAAATACAAGAAATATCGTTAGAGAAAATTCATAACATATAATTTTTTTAATGTAATAAATATAGATAGAATAATTTCGAGGTGTAATTTATGGCGAAAAAAATTTAGTAAGAAATTGTATAATAGTACACGATGGCAAAAGATACGGCATTTTGTTTTAACGCGTGATTTTTTTACATTTGTAGAATTTGTGGACAACATGACAGCAATCAAGTTCATCACATTGTCGAACTTACGCCGATGAATATAAATGACCCAAATATAACATTAAATCCAGATAACCTAATAACACTCTGTAATCAATGCCACGATGAAATACATGGAAGGAACTATAGACGGGAACAGGAGCGTTATAGTTTCGATGCAGATGGTAATATCATAGAGGCGCAAACACAAGATGATACCAAGGCACGCAAGGAGTACACGGAAGAACAACGCGCACACATCACACGCTTGCAAGCGAAGCTAAACGGCTGACATGGCATAGGCGCATAGGGCAACGGCGCACACGTCACGAAGCTGACACTTTCAAGCATACATATGCGCAAGCCCCCTAGAATGCCGAAAAGCCTTGTGGCTCTAAGACCTGAGCAGCTCTCGTTTGTATAATACAAGCACTTTTCAGAGTGGCGGTAGTATAACTATTGACTATTAAAAACATAAAAAAATTATAAATGAGGTGAATAAAATGGAATCAGAAAAGGAAAAATCAGCGAAGGAAACAAATCAAAAAAATATATAAAACAGTTATCACCAATTGTTTCAAGGCAAAGTGATGAAAAATAAATCTGTTGTCAAAATGTTAATTGACCGAATTTCTTATCTAGCCGCATACCTAGATGAATTGCAAGAGGACACTGTTGTTAATGGCGTTGTTGTTCCATATAATAACGGCGGCGGTCAATCTGGTTTACGCGTTCATCCGTCGGTAAATGTTTATGTTGCTTATACAAAACAATTTACCGCAACCGTTAAACAGCTACAATCATTTTTGATATTTGAACAAAAAAAGAAGAAAAAGACGAGTTGCAGATGTTTATTGAAGAATCGAAGTTGAGAAGGATGGAGCAGAATAAATAAATAATTTAGAGACACTAAATAAATAGTGTCTCTTTTTTTCTTTGGAGGTGACAATATGAATTATATAGAAGAATATAATAATAAAATACAAAATAATGAAATTATTGCAGGAGATAAAATCAAGAAAGTATATAATCATATTGTCGATAATTTACAAAATGATAATTTAGATTATTATTTTTGATGAAGAATCAACAAATGAACCAATATCATTTATTGAAAAAAATTTTTGTTGCATACCGAAATTCAAGGACGGCAAACAATCATTTAAGTTACAATTGTGGCAAAAAGCATTAATTAGTTGTCTGTTTGGATTCAGACACAAGGAAACGCATACACGGCAATATAAGGAACTGTTTTTTTATTCGTCGGACGTAAAAATTCCAAGTCCTGCCTTAACGCCGCAATTATCCTTTACATTCTTTTTGTTCAGCGAAGAAGCCGCCCAAGAAGTTTATTCGGTAGCTACAGACCGCCAACAAAAGTAAAAATCATATGGGATTACGCGCGGCAAAATGATTGCTACATCGCCGCTGTTAAAGAAGTATTTCCAGATAAAAAGTTAATGAGATTGTACAAATCGGCGGCTTTAACAAGTTTGTGCCACTGTCAAAAAAATAGTGGAAGTATGGACGGTTTATCGCCGTCGGTCATGGCATTAGACGAACTGCACGCGATTAAGGATAGAAATTTATACGATGTAGTAAAAGGCGGTATGTATAGCCGAAGCGAACCATTGACGCTGATAATGTCCACGGGCGGCTACATCGAGCAGGATAGTATTTTTTTGACAGTAAGTATCAGGAATATATTTCTATCATCAACGGCTATGAAGATGGAAAGTATACGGATGAAACCGTTTTGCCTTTACTTTACGAGTTAGATTCTAAAAAGCGAAATATCAAATGAATCTGCGTGGATGAAAGCAAATCCGAATTTAGGTGTTTCAAAAAGTATAGATATGTTGCGTCAAGAAGTGCAACGCGCAAAACTGAATGAAAAGACACTGCGCGATATTCTCGTGAAACAGTTCAATATCCGCGAAAATGCTAAAGATAGCTTTTTCAATTTTGAAGATGTAACAAACGATGGTATATTTAATATTCAAGATTTTAGCGGTAAGTATTTCCTTGGTGGCATTGACTTATCGCAGACCACTGACTTGACGGCGGCAACGGCTTTAATACCTTGCGACGGTAAACTGTATGTTCATCAAATGTACTGGATGCCAAAAAATACGCTACAAGAGCACATCGAGAAAGACGGTGTTCCCTATGATACATGGATAGGTAGGGGATTGATGCGGCTATGTGAAGGTAGAATAATCAATCCGTCGGATGTATGCAGTTGGTTTTTGGAACTACAAAATGACTATAATTTATGTGCGTATATGATAGGTTATGACCGTTATAATGCGTCATATCTAGTGAAGGAACTAGAAGAAAATTTTGGAAAGACTCTTTGCAAGCCAATTAATCAATCGTTTGTAGGACTGTCAAGTTATATGTTTGAGAGTAAAGCATATTTCAAAAATCGTGATATTGTATATAATGATAATCCTATATTCAAGTGGTGTTTGCTTAATACGCTATGTGTAACGGATACAAGCGGTAATATCAAACCGTATAAAAATAGAAATTTAACGAAAAAGAATTGACGGATATTCTTCATTTTTTTGGATGCGTTTGTGTTATATCTTGACAATAAAAATGATTTGTAAAATTTGTAAAATCCACGAATAAAATGCCCTGTTTTATATATACTATCTATAGAAAAAGGAAAACGAAGATGATTTTTTTCACAAATAAATAGTATATCAAGCGGAGGCTGATAAAATGACAGATGTATCAAACGCACTAGTTGAAGTGCAGAATAATCAAGTAGTTGTTTCAAGTTTGCAGATTGCGGAGCATTTCGGAAAACTTCATAAAGATGTTCTTGAAGCAATTCGCAAAGAAATAGGGTATGCGGAAAATTCCGCTGACCCCTCGGAAGCAGAAATGTTCTATGAAACGACGTATATTCATCCACAAAACAAACAAGAATACCCAGTCATTTTAATGAACCGCGACGGATTTTTCATTAATTGCAATGGGATTTAATGGGAAGAAAGCGAGTGAATGGAAACGTAAATACATCCGCGCATTCAACGAAATGGAGGAACAGATTAAAACATTATTAGCACCTAGTTATCAAATTGCTGACCCGATAGAGCGTGCTAAAAATGGATTGAAGAAGAACAACAGCGTAAACATTTGGAAGAAAAAAATCAATTTTTGATTGCGGAAAATGTAGAATTGGCAACCAAAAATGAACAACTGACAGAAAAAAACTAGACTATGAACAGGACTTCAAACGTAATATTTTTTGATGTAGATAACGCGCTCGTGACAATCACAGACGCAATCAAACTTGTTAATCCAAAAACCTTCTGTAAAGGCTATAAGCGTAAGGATGTGTTTGCACTTTTTGCGCCAAAAAGGGAATGTTGACAAAAAAATAATTTGGCAACGGCGAAAAGCAATCAAGGCTGAATTGATGGAAACGAAACAGTTCCAAATTCCAAATCCTAAGAAAAAAACGGCGCGATAATGATAAAATATCAATCTTATTTGACGCAGAAGGGGTTGGATTGGTTAAATAAACAGTTATCATAACCAAACACACAAAGAGAGATTCGTTCTCTCTTTTTATTTTTTTATAAATATAATGTAATAAATATAGATACAAATAAACAAATAAAAATAATGGAGGTGCATGAAATTTGGAACTACGAAATATGTTCAACAGTATTTTTTGGAAAACAAAGACAAGAGCCGCAAACAGTACGGCTAGAGCTTCTAAAATGACTATCAGCAAGTATTTTTTTCACGAGAAATGATTACAGCAATGATATTCTTCTAAAAACTTGTTTTTGCGACATTGGCGAAGCATATTGCAAAGTTAGAACCTACTATTACCAAGACGGAAAACGGAAAAAGAACACCGAACAAAAGAATTTCAAGTTTTGCAAAATTGCTTAACGCTTGCGCCAAATATATATGTAACAGCTTATGATTTTTTTACTATAGACTTGCATATAATTTGATACAGAATCAAAAATGCTTTCGTAAAAATTAACCGTGATAAATTTAATAATGTAATTTCTTTATGGAATTTAGATTATTTGAGTATAGAACCTAGGGAATTGGATAATGAAATTTACTTAAAGTTTTTTTATTCCGAAACGGTAAGAAGGAAACAATTCCTTACAGCGACATAATTCATATTCGCTATTCATTTGGCGATGGTGATTTTATAAGTCACACAGATAGTAACATCACGGACAATTTAGCAACACTTGACATTTTACAAACATCATTCAAAAAAACAAAGCTGTCAATAGCGGAAAAAAATCAAAGGCATAGCAAGAATCTCAGGCAACTCGGCGGCTGATGCATGGAAACAAAAAGCTAGGGAACTTAACCAAAAACTTACACGATTCTACGCAAGGCGGCATTATAACTACTGATAGTACAGTAGAATTCCAAGCAATAGACGCACAGCCCGAAGCGGCTGACACGGCGCAGTTGGATTACATAAGGGATAATATTTATAATTTTTTTGGGATAAGTAAGAATATAGTCAACGGCAAGTATACAGAATCAGAATGGCAAAGTTTTTTTATGAGAATACCATTGAGCCTATCAGCATTTCATTATCGCAGGAGTTCACACGGAAAAATTTTTTTCACAAACGCAAATCAATGACGGTTATGCGATTCATTTCAGTGGTAATCGTTTGATGTATAGCGAGATGAAAACAAAGATAAATCTGATTCGTGAACTGCGACCGCTAGGATTGCTGACTACAAATCAATGTTTAGAATTACTAAATCTACCACCGATAGAAAATGGCGATGACCGCGTGCAAACGCTGAATGTCGCAAATACAAGCATTGTAAATGATTATCAATTAGGAAAGTTAAAAAAAGTCTAAATGATGTCGGTAGACCAAAAGAAAACGAAGATGTAGACGGCGAAGAAGAATAAAAAAAGAGGTGAATCCTCTCTGTATATGGTATAATGCTTATAGCGTTGTCGAACGGAGGCGGTCAATCCAAGCCCTAGAAGGGCGGTGGTTGACTATGAACGAAACGAATGTAACTCTGTTGCTTTTTCATCGTTCTAGTGTTACTTCTAACAAAAAAAGTAACCCGCCACTAGCTCCAACTTGTTGGTAGGTTACTTTCAACTAAGATATGGGCTGACCGTGTTTCTCGGCAACGCCTTTTTCTATGTCTTATTATATAACAAATCAGACAAAATATCAAGAAAAAGGAAGGTGATAAAATGAATCAAACAGAATTTCGTTCAGTGGGTTATGCCGAAGTTCCGCAAAATGTAGAAGAATCAAGGCAGACAATTGAAGGATATGCGACTATTTTTCAACGCGGCAACTTGTCTATATTCCTCAAACGGCGTGGACTACTGGGAGACAGTAGACGCAGGAGCTTTCGATAATGCGGATATGTCAAATGTAGTATTGCGGTACAACCATTCAGATAATTTCAGCATTCTTGCAAGAACTAGCAACAATACATTGCGGCTAAATGTTGACGAGCGCGGCTTGCACATAGAAGCTGATATTGCAGAAACATCGCAGGGAAAAAGATATTTACGAACTGATTAAAAGAAAAGATATTAGCAAGATGTCATATGGCTACATCGTGAACAAAGATTATATCGAAAAAGTATCTGACACAAAAATATGTGCGGCATATATCAAAAAAATAAAAAAAGGTGGTAGATGTTAGCGTAGTTGATTTACCTGCGTATGATTCAACAGATGTTGATATTGTAAAAAGGTCATTCGATAAATTTGATGAAGAATTATTAAAAAAATTCAACGCGAAAAAAATTTTACTGAAATCCAAAATTTGACAAATAATATCATTCGAAAAAAATCTATATAGTAAATAGAACGGTAAATATAGATTTGCGGAGGCTGATATTATATGAAGAATTATAGCTATAATCGGATTTTGAAGTTAATTGACTTTTTATCAGATTGAATTACCGATAGATTTACTAGGAAGAATTATCTGGAATGATAAATTCAAAGATTTTTAGCGAAATAAAAAAATGAAAATATAAAAAGCATATAAAACAAATAAATATTTTTTTACAACCAGATTTACCAGATAGAGCCTTATGTTCTACGATGGGCAGATGTTGAAGAAGAAGTTAAAAAAATGTAGAAGCGTTGATGTATTATTATGTCAACATAACTATTTTTAAGATACGATTACGGCGATGCTGTATATAATACTTTTCATGATATTTTTATATCATGAGCATGGAATCTAACAACTCTATATTTCACGCGGATTCACGGGAAGAGAGATTATATCTCTCTTTTTGTTTGCATTGCTATATACGGGCATTCGGCAAAAAAACAGAAATATAATGTAATAAATGTAGAAATAATAAATATATGAGGTGACAATATGACACTACAAGAAATTGAACAGCGCAAGGCAGAAATTCTTGACGAATCTGCAAATGCTGACCTTGCAACATTGAAACTTCTAAACGAAGAAATGGACGATTTGAATGCGTATGCAGAAGAATTACGCAAAAAGGAAGTTGCAGAAGTAGAGAAGCGCAAAGAAATCGCAGAAAAAAATTAACAATGATGAAATTATTACAGATATTATTCAAGAAGAAACACAAAAAAACAAAATCTAGTAGAACAAAGAAAAGGTGATGTAAAAATGGAAAAATACACAATTTGACAGCGTAGAATATCGTAATGCATTTATGCAGTTCGCAATGACAGGCAACATGAGCGAGGAATTCCGTGCGGTCGCAATGACTAGCGGCAACAGCGCGGTAATCCCAACAACCGTATTAAATCAAATCGTCGAAAAAAACTAGAATCATACGGCAACATTCTCCTCTAGTCACAAAAATGAACTATCCCGCAGGTATAGCAATTCCAACATCCGAATTAGCTTCTCCTGCAATTTGGACAACTGAAACAGATATGTCTAACACAGGTATTGCGGTCGAAGGTAAGGTAACAGGTTCAGTTACTTTTGCGGCATATCCACTCGTTAAAGCAATCGGTCTTTCTTTCCTTGCACGCGTGCAGACACTTTCAGCGTTTGAAGCGGCGATTGCAAATAATGTTTCAAGTGCGATGGCTAAAGCAATGGAATCCGCAATCATTAGCGGTACAGGTAGCGGACAACCCAAGGGTATTCTTAAAGAGACAGCGGCTAAGACAGTGGAACTTTCCAAAACACTTGCATACGAAGATATTGTAAAAATCAAGAAAGCTATTCCAAGCGCATATCGTACTGGCGCGGTTCTTGTCATGAACGAAGCAACATTCTATAGCTTCCTCTCTATTGTTGATAAACAGGGTCAACCAGTCGCACGAATGAATCAAGGAATTGACGGTGAACCAAATTATGAAATTTTTCGGTACGCGTGTTATTGTCACTGACTTTATGAAAGATTACGATTCAGCAGGTAAGGGCGAGACAGTCGCATTTGCAGTACAACTAGACAAATATGTAATGAACACCGCGTATGACATTGACCTTGTTACTTATATTGATAACGCAACAAGAAATAAGGTTTATCAGAGCGTTGCCGCTGTAGATGGTAAACTTGTAGACAAGAACGGACTTGTTTTTATCAATAAGTCAAACGCATAATAAGTAAATAGTATATAGAAAAAAATGTGAATGGGAATGTGTATAAGAATTGCATATTCCCATTTGTTTTTTATAATAAAAAAAGGTGGTTGAAAATGAATGAATTAACACAAATAAAAAAACTACCTGCGAATAGATGATGATATCGTCTGCGACGATGAAATGCTACAAGAACTGATAAGTGCAAGCAAAATATATATTTCACGTTCAACGGGGAAGAAATTTATAAACGATGATAGCGTCATGCAAATGCTTATAAAATTGCTTGTATCTCATTGGTACACAAATCGTAACGCGATGAATGGAAGAACCAACGCGACTGAAATTCCGCATACTATTTTCTACGATGCTAAATCATATCGAAATATCACCTTCATACGAGGTGGGATAATATGATTTACGATGCAGGGAAATTAAATAAAAAAAGTAAACATTATCGGACGTGTAACGAAAGAAATCAACGGATTTGACAAAAACCGTTACAGAATTGAAATATAAAAAAATATATCTGCAAGTATTAGACCTTCACGCGGAAAAGAATACTACGAAGCAAAGCAAGTATCAAACGCGGAAAATGTTGTTATAACTATTCGCTATCGTGATAATATTTTTCAATCCGATATCGTAGAATATGGCAAGCATAGTTGTGAAATTCAAAGCGTTGTAAATCCCGATATGCAAAATGAATCACTAGAATTATATTGCATTGAAAAGTTGCGCGGAAAACAAGAAGAAAATCCTAAACCTAAAACCAAAGAAGCCGAATAGCGGAGGTTGGGAAGGATGAGCGCAGATTTTTTTATTTTGAAAATCTTGACGAATTTCAGCAAAAAGTTAAATTCCGTGGTAAAATGAATATACGGAAACAGCGGAGAAACATCTAAAAACGAGCAGGTAATAAATTAAAGAAATTAGCAAAAGAAAATTCTCCAATCGGCGAAACTGGAAAATTATCAAAAAGTTGGAATGGTAAAATCACAGGCATTTCAACAGATGAGATACAATATGAGTTAAAAAACAAAAGTAAAGTATATCACCTTGTGGAACGCGGTCACATCCAAAAAAAGACAGAAAAAGATAATACTATTGGATTCGTCCAAGGCAAACGTTTTTTTCGATGCAACCATGCAAGAATTTGAAAAAAATCGGATGTAATGAAAGAAGAATTACAAAAAGTTTTTTTCGATGATGTAAAAAAATAAGTTAGATTGAGGAGGTGAATCACGGTGTTAAACAGCGTGGATATATTAAAACAAGTACGCAACAAATTGAAATATATTTATCCATATACGGTATATCTTGACGATAGCAAAGAAAATTGTGATTCACCTTGCTTCTTCTTGCAGTTAAACATTTCGCGTAAGCAAGCAGGAAAAACATAAATTTTTTTCAATAACGGCAATTTATATATAACATATTTTTGCGGTAAAAAAATACAACGGATGCAGTAGAATTTTTATGAGATAAAAGACAACATATCACAGTTATTTCATGCAGGATTTTCAGTAGAAAAATAGATATAAAAAAATAAATAATATCAACGCCGTAACGGATGGGGAAGATGCAGACATAATTTATTTTTACACTGACATTCGAATATTTCGACACGCTCGGCGAAGATGAAATTACTAATATCAAAAATTGAAAATATTTATCAAAATAATAAATAATCGTTATATAACGGAGGTATAAAACTATGAGCTTAAAAATGCCAAATGTTTTTATTTCATTTAGAGAAAAGGGAATCACCGCGATTCAGCGCAGTCAACGCGGCATTATCGCAATGGTATTTCCTGTTTCAAATCCAAGTGATAATGTAACACAAATTTACAACGTGGACGATATTCCAGAATCATGGACAAAATACAAAAAAAGAACAGATTGAGCTTGCACTAAAAGGTTATCAGACTGCGCCACGTAAGATAATTGTTATGGAGTGCCAAGGTGAAGTTACAAGCACCGTTCCCAAGGTTGGAGGTCAAAGCGGCGAGACGGAAGAAAAAAACCATTGACGCAGATTTTACAAAAGTATTAAAGAGGCTAGAGAAAACTTATTTCAACTGGTTGGTTATCCCTAGCATTAAAAGAAAAGTATACGGAAAAAAATCGCAACATGGATTAAAGGTATGAGAACAACCAAGGACACAAAAAGTTTGTGCCGTTCTTCCCAACTGCGCGGCTGATAATGAAGGTGTAGTTAATTTTACAAATACACTTATCCGCACAAAAGCAAAGACATTTGAAACAGCGGACTACTGTAGCCGCATTGCAGGTATTATTTGCGGAACCCCTGCAATCATTTCATGCACATACGCGCCGCTTCCCGAACTTGTTGAAGTTGAACAATACACAGACGAGGAAATGGATGCTAAGATTGGACGCGGTGAACTATTTATCTTTTTCGATGGGGAAAAAAACATAAAAGTAGCCCGTGGTATTAACTCTTTTGTAACCACGATGCAGGGCAAGGGCGCAGACTTCCAAAAAAAATCAAACTCATTGATTTAATGGATATGATTCATTACGATATCAAGAAAACTTCACATGATAGTTACATCGGCAAATATGCAAACAGTTATGATAACAGATGCCTGTTAGTTACTGCAATTAACGGTTATTTGCACACACTTGAAACAGAAGGACTTTTTAGAACGCGGTCAAAATGAATGTTTCATTGACGTTGAAGCAGTGAAAAAAATTGGCGTGAATCCAACGGAAAGAACACTCGTGATGAACTGGAACAAATGTCACAACAGCAAATTAAGGAATTGAACATTCATGACAACGCTTTTCTCGGATGTAATTTAAGTATGCTAGACGCATTGGAGAACATCAAGGTACTTTGTACGGTTGAATAAAAAAAATAACAATATAGATGAAGGGAAGAAATAAAAAAATCTTCCCTTATTCTATTTATATAAATAGTAGGTGAATAATAAAATGAAAGAAATGGAATCAAAACAAGTTGTCTATGGCACATTTGGCTCTATGTGGATTGACGGCTATGAGATTGCGGAAATTCAAGAACTAAAAGCGACATTATCAGCGGATAAAGTAGAGGTGAAAATCGCACGAAAAAAATGTCAAAAAGGCTACAAGGTCACTGGGTATACGGGCAAGGGAAGTTTTAAGGTACACAAGGTATCATCTTATTTCATCAAAAAAACTTGCACCTTCAATAAAAAGAAGGGAAGCAAGTATTATGTACCATTATTTCTAAGGTTGAAGACCCAGACGCTTTTAGGTACAGAAAAGAATTGCGTTATATAATTGTTTAATTGACAGTGTAGACCTAGTAAACTGGTCTGTTGGTAAACTCGGCGAAGAAACATATAATTTCAGTTTTTGAAGATTTTTTTCGATTTTTGGACCAAATTGAAGGATAAATAACAATAATATAATCAATAAATAATAAGAGGTGCATATAAATGAATGCGTTAGAAAGACTATTAAAAGCGGATGCCAAAAAGGTAACAGAAAAACCCAAGAAGGAGATTGAAATTCCGCGTCTATCAAAGATGTTTGGCGAAAAAAATTTTTCTGTAACAGTGCAAGCACTTGACACTGAACTTTTTAGCTGAAATCACAGAATCAAACACAGAATATAGCAAGACAGGCAAGGCGAAGAAATCCAACAATTACAAGATTGGGTTAGAAATGGTAGTTAATGCAGTTATTGAACCAGATTTTCGTAATGCAGAATTGTTAAAAACATTACAGTGCGGCAACGCCCAATGATTTAGTTGCAAAGCTATTCTTAGCAGGTGAAATCGGAAAGATTGCAGAAACGGTTAGTGAATTATGCGGTGTAGAAACATCTCAATCTGAAATTGACGAAGAAGTAAAAAAACTAATAGAATCAGACGGTGAAGTAAATCTTCAATACTATCTTTTCCGCTTTCATAATATTAAGCCTATCGAATTTCTTTCAATGGGAAAGAATGAAAAGAAGGTTTTATATGCTATGATGAGATACGAAATAGAACAGCGCATAAAGGAAAAATACGCCGTCTGACGAATACGAATAAAACTAAATAGACGACAAGAGCATATAGTAGATTAAATACTATATGTTCTTTTTTTATTATATGGTAGGTGATTGTATGCAAATAATCGACGCGGTATTACGGCTTAAAGATAATTTTACAGGTGTAATACAAAAAGCAACAAAGAATATAGATGAACACCGCAGTCAACAATTACGCACGGCAAAAAGCATAAAGGACACAGGTAAAAGTATATCGGCACTCGGTGAAAAGTTTGCGCTATTATCCGCGCCCATTCTTGCGGCGGCGGCGGCAGGTGCAAAAACTAAACAGTGATTTTACCGTTGGTCTTGCGAAAGTTAGTACCCTCGTTGATACATCCGTGGTTGATATGAATAAAATGCGTGCTGAATTAACCGCGCTTTCAAGAGAAACAGGGGTATCAGTAACCGATTTAGCGGAAGGAACGTATCAAGCAATATCGGCTTCAGTGGATGCAAGTAAAGCGGTTGATTTTATGCGCATTTCCGCACAAGGCGCAAAAAGCAGGTTTTACCGATATGTCAACGGCTACGGATGCGCTGACAACTATTATCAATGCGTATGGTATGCAAACAGAACGCGCTTCAGATATGATGGATAGATTGATTATTACACAAAATCTCGGCAAAACAACGGTAGATGATATCGGAAAATCTATAGGTCAAGTCATACCAACAGCGGCAAGTGCAGGTATGTCCATTGATGAATTACTTGCGTCGGTAGCTTCATTGACGGCAAACGGTACACAAACTTCAGCCGCAATGACAGGACTAAAAGCGGCGTTATCCAATATAATTAAACCAAGCAAAGACGCGTTCGAGACAGCCGAAGCGTTAGGATTGCAGTTCAGTCAAGCGCATTTGAAAGCAGTCGGATGGGCGCAATTCCTTGAAGAAATTAAAACGGCAACAGGCGGTAACGTCGAGACAATGGCTAAACTTTTCGGTAGTACGGAAGCGTTGAACGTCGTTCTTTCCCTTGCAGGAAACGGAGCAGATAAATTCAAGGAATCCTTAAACGGTATGGCGAAATCAGCAGGGCAACACAAGAAGCGGTAGACAAGATAGACGCGACACCTGCCGCCCAAATGGAAAAAAAGCGGTCAATAACCTAAAAAAATTGCGGCTATGGAATTAGCACAAGGTCTAACACCTGTTCTCAGCATGACACGCAAAATGACACAGGGATTTGCAGATTTTATCACAGGACTTTCAGACGGACAAAAAAAGCTTTTTATAGTAAATGCCGCGTTGTTTATCGTTAGTACAGGTGGAATGCTTGCGATAGTCGGTAAGGGTATGCAGATATTCGGGGGTTGGTACGGAAGCATTGTAAAAGCTTCATCCGCAATCGCAAAAGCAGGAAGCGTAACAGGTGCATTGGCAACCAAATTCCCAATTATAGCAACAGCCGCTAATGGTGCAAGAGGAGCACTTTCCGCATTTGCCGCGCGTGGTATTTCTGCATTAACATCGTTCGGTAACATTATCATTCATCCGCTCAATGCAACAAAAACAGCGTTTACAGTATTGAAAAATGGTGTAATTGGTGCAGTCAAATCAATGTTTAGCGGCATTTTAGGATTTGGGCGTTCATTCATTTCATTCTTTACATCTCTGCCAAGTATGATTATGCGGTCATTCACAACAATAATTTCGGCAATCAAGAATTTCAGAACTGCATTTACCGCGTTACGTTTGTTATTTGCCACAAATCCTATAGGTATAGCACTATTAGCCTTAACCGTTATCATCGGTTTTGTGATATCACATTGGAACGATTTTAAACAGGTTGTTATGGTAGTTTGGAATCATGTCGTAAACACGGTGAATGCCGCGATAGAAAAAAAGTAAAAGGGAAAAAGTAGCTCCTGCAATGGCGATGTTGGGCGTAATTGGTAAGAAATTTGGTGATTTGTGGACAACTGTAATGAAAGCGTTTGGACAAGAAACGGAAGAATCAGGCTCGTTAGTATCAGCGGTACTAAATACACTCGGCGCGGTATTTTTCAGCGGTTTTCGACACAATCATCTGGGTTGTAGTTGGATTTATCACAGTTTTTGCAGATACACTTTTTTTACGGCAATGATGGTCGCAAGTGATTTAATTTCATTTGTGCAAAAACGTTTTTCACAGGGAACTGGGAAGGTGCTTGGAACAACATTGCTGATATTTTTTTACACGTTTTTTTGAAGGTGTAAAGCGTGTATTTACGGATGTCATAGAATTTTTTTATCAAGCGGTTTAGATTCCATTTTGGAAAAAGCAGGATTGGCTTCATCTGCAAGTGCAAACGCGCAAAGTGCAGAAATTCCACAACACGCCGTAGGTACACAATGGTTTGCAGGTGGTAAGACATGGATACACGAGAAAGGCGCAGAAATCGTTGACCTTCCAACAGGCACGCGCATAGTACCACATGACGAAAGTTTGAAACAGCAGTATCAGCGCGGATTAGAAAAAGGCAGAGCACAACAGCCGCAAACACCAAATATCAATATCGCAAAACTAGCTGATAGTATTGTAGTAAAAGAACAAGCGGACATAGATAGATTTGCTGAACAAGTTGTATTTAAGATTCAGCAAGCGGCAATGAATAATATGGTGGGGGCAGTATAAATACCGTGGGAGCGGTATAATATTTGTTCGTTGCGTAAGATAGAAATTATAGGGCATGCCCATTTGTGGGTATGCCCATATTTTTATCATTTATGAGAAAAACGACTTCACAGAATCGCGTACAAGCGTTCAAAAACGATATAACCCAATACTTTATATTCGGGATATATAAGACCTGTTAAAAACGCAAATATGGAAGTTTTAAGGCTATATTTCTACATATAGTAAATTGAACATAGTAAAATCAATATATAGTATATAAAAAAATGTGTAGAAAAACCTTATTTTTCGGCATAATTTTTGATATTCTTGTTGAAAATAAAAGGGATTCGCGGAGCAACATTCATCCGCAGATTTTTCTAATCATTTTATAAGTATTTATATAACTTATACATAGTAAGTAGATATGTAAAATAGAATACAATAAATAAAAATATTGAACACGGAATTTAATTTTTGTCAAGTAGTTTCATAAATAAATTTTTTTAGATAAATAATATAAATAGTACAAATAATATGATAATATATAATGAGGTGGTAAGTATGGTGAATATTTGGAAAAAAATATTCAAAAAAAGAAGCAGGGAATTATCTGAAAAAAAGAAGGTGGTAGTTTAATCCGCAACGCTATCTCGGGTGGATTGCGTTCAGCGGTCAATGGCGCATTAGGCGGTTTTTCTCAGCAAAAAAATGCTGTGATTACATTATCTTGTGGCGAAGAATCGTTAGTATTCCCTGTTGTACCTTCTGAATTCGGCGTGTCTGTGTCTAACAACAACGGCGTTGTGAATATCATCAACACAGGTGATTATAGCATGATGGGAAAAAAACAGGATTAAAACAAATCACAATTAGTTCATTTTTTTCCCTGCACAAGAATATAACTTTTTCAACAGGTGACGCGAATCCTTACGAACTTGTAGAGATGGTAGAAGGTTGGAGAATTGGGACGGAGCCGCTAAATATATCAGTAGAAGATAGTCCCATTAATTTTGATTGCTTTAATTGAATCATTTTTCATATAAAAGAAAAACGATGGTAGCGGAGATGTCTATTTTGATTTATCCTTGAAAGAATATCGCAGAATAATTGATACCGTAATGGATGAAGAAACAGGTCTGAAAGAGCGTCCAAATACACTTGAAAAGCTCGGACAAGACACAGCCGCGCAGATATTACAAGGAAAACCGCCATTGAAAGCAATAAAAGAAGCAGGACGGAAAGCACTTGTAGCAGTAGGAGAAGGGTATCTTGCAAAATATAAAGATGCTATCAAAATTGGCGGTGTAAAAGTCGGCGATTATGTTCAAATTTCGGATAAGGGTATAAAAAAATCAACGAGAAAGAAATCAAAAAAAGAAGCTGAAAAAAAGAAGTTAAAAAAATGGGCGAAAGATAAGCTAAAAAAATCAAGGTGTAAGCGATGTTTATTTTTGAAAAAAAGAAGATACGGACATAACGAATTATGTAACAGAAATAAAGTGGAGTGGTGACCTTAACCAAGCAGGAAGAAAGCTAAATTTCACGATTGCATATACTACGGATGCAAAGGATTCAGTCTGGGAAAATGCAGACATTGAATTAGGTGACCGCATGAATCTATATTATATTGATGATATTTCGCAAGAACAATACTGCATTTTCAGCGGTAAAGTGTTTTTTTACAAAGCCGTAATAGTGAAAGTTATACCATGGAATTTGTTGCATACGATAATCTTGTTTATTTAGCAAAATCCAAAATGACATATAAATTTGAAGATGTGTTGATATGCGATGCCATAAAAACAGTAGGAGCGGAATTAGGTGTAACAACAGGCGAATTTTGCGACGATGCGAAGAAGTATAAAATTAGTTGTATTGCGGATGGTATGACAGGTTCAGAAATTATAAATAAGTGTTTGGAAACATTGAAAGCGTGGACGGGGTGGAAGTATCATGTCTATATGGCAGATAACAACGGTCAACAGTTACTAAATGTTGTGCGTGCTGATACCGTCATTGACGATTTTGTAATTACGGATACAAAAAAATTTAACATCTGCTTCTCATTCCGCCTCGGTTGAAGATATGCGAAATCAAATTTGCGTTGTGGATGAAAACGGCAATATCACGGGGTATTTGATTAATAAAGAAGATGTTGAAAAATATGGTCTACTACAAGATGTGTATAAGGTTGACAATAAGCAAAAATACGCAAGTACAAGCGCGGTCTATGTTAAAACGTGTAAAAGAAACATCGCAAATTTCAGCATTAGGAAATTACCAATGTATCGCAGGGTTTGCCGTAGAAATAGAAGAAGAACAAATAAAAAGGAAAAATTTTTTTAATTGAAACAGACGAACATACAATTTCAAACAACAACCATACAATGACGCTGACACTAAATTATATCGTTGACCCTGATAATAACGTGGGCGTTGTAAGTGAAGGAATCCAAATTATCAACCGCCAAAAAAAGAAAAAGAAAAAGCAAGAAAGACAAAAAAAGAAAAAAATGAATATAATGTAATAAATGTAGGGAAGTGTTTGCACCTCGGCACTTTTTCCTAAATAATTTGATGGGGAAGGTATAGACGCTTTCCCCATTATTTTTTTATATGGAAGGTGAGAATATGAAAGAAAATCCATATCAGCAATTATTAGGAATAATGAGCGGCGTTGCTCAAAAATAACCAAAGCCCCACATTGGTAATCGGCAAGGTGATTTCAGATTTGCCAAATATAAAAATACAATATAACGGGATTATTTTAGATAAAAATGATTTGTGGATTAATGACTACTTATTAACGAATCATACGCGCACGCACAAAGGACATATCGTATCTGCTACACAATATCGCGGCGGTGGTGGAGGATATGCAGAATTCGCTTCACATAATCACGACATACACAATGATTTTTACAGACACGGAAACAACAACAGACTCAGATTTGAAAGCAGGATTTTATGTCGCAATGTTTCCAATTACTGACAGTACAGACGGTACAAAACAGAAATATGTAGTTCTGTGCCATATCACGCGAGGTTGGACGCTATGAATTATCTACAATGGATAGAACTAATGGAAAGTTTTTATCAGTTTAAAAAGACAAGCAAAGCGAATAAATTTACACGAAAAAAAGAATTACAAGACATAGAACAGTCAATTATTGAACTAAACCCGAATGCAGGATTACACAAAAAAAATAACAACAAAACGAGGTGAACTAAATGAATCCATTCGTGAAAATGGAAAAAGCCTAAAGCTAAAATTGAAAATACATTGCCATTTCTGAAAGAATTTGCATGGGATTTTTGATAAAGACAGATTTATATATAAAACAGACGGAACTATTCAAACTGTAAAAAGAAAATGAAGCGTTAAAGGTTTGGATATATAAAGCGTTGAAAAACAGAAAGATATAGATACGAAGCATATTTGCACGGAATATATAATTTAGATTCAAATTACGGGGTAGAATTAGAAAAAAATATTGGTGCTTATCCAAATAATAGCCGTACTGCAACATTGATTGAACAAAAGAATAAAAGAATGTCTTTCAATAAATCCGTACATCAAGCGTATAAATTATATAAGAATAGATAACCTGCACAAAGATAAATTAACTATTGGATTAAGTATTACAAGTATATACGGTACTTTTGAACAAATTATAAGATAAACGAGGTGAGATAATGGCTTTTGAAATGCAATATAAAGATACCATTCAAGCAAGAATGAAAGAACAGTTTGCAAAAATCAGCGACAAGGCAGATTATGAAGGTAGTTTTTCAAGAGATTTGATAAATGCGAATTCTATTGAGTTTGAAAATGCATATGCTGAAATGAATTTGATTGTAGATGCCGCATTTGCATTTTCATCGTGGGGAGAATATCTAACGGCGAGATGTGCTGAATTCGGCGTAGACCGAAAACCAAGCGTAAAAAGCAAAAGGTGAAATCACATTCACAGGTGGACAAGGTGTATTCGTGCCAAAAGGAAGTTTGGTATCTGTAAAAAACGGCGCACAATTTGAAACTGACAAAGATATAATGCTAGATGCAGATGGTAAAGGCACGGTAAAAATAACGTGTACCGATGTCGGCGTAAAAGGTAACGTACAAGCACATACGATTAACAATCTGCCTGTTTCTATTAGCGGTATTACCGAAGTGGATAACGAAAAGCCTACGCAAGATGGAGCAGATGAAGAAACGGACGAAGAATTACTAAAAAGATATTCCGTAATTGTTCGCACACCTGCAACATCTGGAAACAAATACCATTATTACAATTGGGCTATGTCTATCGCAGGTGTTGGAGGATGCCGCGTTGTGCCATTGTGGAAGGGAGCAGGAACAGTAAAAAAATAATTATCGTCAATGCTGAAATGCAATCAGCAGGGAACGATTTAGTAAAAGCTGTAAAAGATTACATTGAATCAGTGCGCCCAATCGGCGCAGATGTTACCGTTGTTAGCCCTGCACCAAAAACTATAAATATTACTGTTGATGTTCTCGGCAAAGTAAATGTCGATGAGTTCAAAGCGACTGTCAATAAATATATTAGTAGTAAAAAAACCTTGACATGAGATATATCAGTGCGGCGCAAATCGGTAAGCTATTGATGGAACAAAAATATAACAGATTATCGAAATCTAAAAGCTAAATGGTGCTGATAAAGTGACGGCAACAGATGCAGAATTACTTTCGGTTGGCAATGTTACAGTAAATGAATTTACAGTTTTTTTGAGTAGGTGATATTCCATGCAATTTATCAGAGAACAAGATGCCAATTTAGCGGAATATCTACCTGCTTTTTATATCACAGGACAAAGAAATCAATACATTGTTATCCGTTGAATCAGCAGAACATAACAAACAAAGAGAATTACTTATAGACATTCTCAAACAGTTTTTCGTTCATAGTGCTACATGGGGATTAGATTTTTGGGAAAAAGTCTTTGCAATTTACAGTAAACCAAACGAAAGCTATGAACTGCGACGCGCCAAAATATACGCAAAACTACAATCTAAACAAATTTCTACCGTGGAATTCTTAACGCAGTTGGCAAGTAAATTTTTTTCCAAGCGAAGCAGATGTAAAAGATTCAAGAAGTAAATCCAAAAAAATCTATTCTATTTGATTGCGAATTATACCGCGTTGGATAATGATTATTTTTTTCTTTACGCGATGCAATCGAGATTTATAAACCCTGCACATCTTGCAATGATAATTCAGCATTTTCTCGACGGTGTGGGCGGTTTTCGACTCGGTGGAATGGTTCAGCAAGCGAATGTTATTCAGATTTTACAACAAAACGCAAATAGTAATTATAACGGCGAATTAGGATTAAAATAACAAGAGGTGTATAACGTATGGCGAAATATCCAAGCATAAAACTAACGCAAAAAGGTTTAGACATGGCTATCAATGCCGATAAGTCTAAAAAAATTGATTTATACGCATATTGGAATTGGTGATGGGCGTTTAGCAAACAATGAAGATATACTGACTTTAACAGCGATGAAATCAAGAAAAAAATCTACGCTGACATATCAGATATAAACAACGATACCAACAACCAAGTAACGATTGAAACTGTAGTATCAAATAAAATTATAAATCAAGGTTTTTTTACGCTCGTGAAATCGGTATCTATGCCAAGCTAGGCGAAAATGGGCAAGAAGTTCTTTATGGCTATGCCAACGCAGGAGATAACTGCGATTATATGCCCTGATAAGACGCAACCGATTGACGAGTTAAAGCTAAGAATTACGCTTATAGTAGGTAATGTTGATAATGTTACCGCCGTTGTCAATAGTTCGATTATTTTTATTACGCTTGCAGATTGTCGGCGTGAAATCCAAAGACATAATGCTGACCCATTGGCGCATTACAATTTAGCGCGAAAAAGATGATTACTATACAAAAAGCACAAACATATAGCAAAAAGCGAAATTAATCAATCATTCCGTAAAATTGGTGATAAAGCAGTTGGTGGTAATGTAGACTGGAATACGCTAACTGAACCAATAACATATAAAAATACAAGGCGCAACAATGAATGATGCACATCATGCGCCTCCAAACGAATATAATTTTTGGATTACTTGTAGTACATCGTTTAGAAAATGGAAAAAGACCATGAAAACAGAACAATACAAATATATTATCCTCATTCAATACGTGGGTATTGGTCGCGTATGTTAAACGGCGGCGGTTGGCTAGAATGGAGATATATACCAACACAAAATGAAGTAAATGCTATCACAGACCAAAAAAATGAATACACGCGTTAGCAAAAAGCGGCGACACAATGACAGGTGCGTTGAATTTTTTTCGCTAAACAAAGGAAGAATAATCGGAAAAAGTTGGAAATGACGCTTCTTATTGGCGAATCTGTGGGGACGACGATATACCCTCTACAGCTTATGACATAGTTGGAAATGGACAAAACGCCGAAAAAAAGGTGTTATCTATGCCCGCAAATATGTCAACGGAACACAAACAGTATCACATAAAATTATAGCCGAAGATAACAATACTTATTTCCAAAAATGCAGTAACAGCTAGTAGGTTCTATACTAATGATTGGTTTAGATGTTACGACAACTGCGGTATCCATTTTTGAAAAAAATGGGGCGGCGGTTGGCATATGTCTGATAATGATTGGATTCGCGCATATAATAACAAAGATGTCTACACAGCAGGAAAAAAATGAGAGCTGACGGTGGTTTTGAAGGTACGGCAACAAAATGTCATTTTCCAAATGGATTTAGTGGATATAACACTAACAATCAAGGTTGGGGTAATCAAACAGGCAGAACAATAACAAGTTGGTATACATCTAATAGCGGCTGTATAGATTTTCGCGACAACAATGGCTCATTAAATGTAAAAATAGATGGTGTTTTTTATCAAGAAGAAGGTACTTATCGAGTTCTCGACGAACGCGACAAAAGCGATATTATATCGCATACTACACAAGTAGCAATCTTAACAGGAACTATCGCGCATGGCGGTACAATTCCACTTCCAGCAGGTTACACGGAAGCACAATGTAAATGGATTGTATCTATGGCAAATGATAACCCAAATAATGCTCCGTGGGATATTGATGAGGGCGGTTCGCATTTGCACTATAAATTTATATGTACGACAGATGGCAGAAAAGTAAATTGTCAAACTTATTTGGGACACTCATATGGTGCTCGTTGGATATCTTCCGTTGCTAGTTATATTATTATTGGGGTGAAATAAATATGTACTACATTTTTTTAACAAAGATGGTAATTGCGTTAGTTCTTGCGATTTTGCGCCTAACACAGATGATTTGGCGGCGCGAAATGAAAAAAAGTAATTGACTCCAAAAATAACATATCAAAATATTGCGGCGTTGCAACTTGAAAATAAAAAAATTGTTGAAATTGAAGTAAGACAAACATTTACTGAAAATAAAAAAATCTGAAAAGAAAATATCGCTTACTGAAGAAATCGCAATGTTGAAAGAGCGCATAGAAAAAAACTTGAAAATTCAAGGTGATATATCATGTGTATGTATTTTTCTAATCAGAAACGGCTACTGCGTTGGTGTATCCGAATCACTTATAGAACTAGAACAGCAAAAAAACAAAAACGGCGATGTTATCAACGAAATGCAGGATGAAAAAAACGAGCAGATGAAATTTTTTTACGATTGATGCAGAAGGGAACATGATAAAAAGATAAAAGGTGGTAGGCGATGGGAATTGATTTGATTTTTAGCCGCTATCGGTGGTTTTGTTACAGTTTTTACATTTTTTTATAAATTGGTGATTTTTTTCCACTAAGCGAAGCAATTACAGAATTGAAAAAAATATGATTGTTGAATTGCGTAATGAAATCCGCGCTGAAAGAGAAAAAGCGTGGCGATATTGACAAGCGTGTAACCATTTTAGAAGAAAAAAAGTAAAACATATCGAAGATGTGATAAAAATGAAAGAATTTATAAAAAGAAATAAGCGTAAATGGAATTGTGGCGGTGGCGTTATGCGCCGCCTTAATTATTTCTGTATGTGCAGGACAAATCGACATGAGTCAATCATTAGCGATAGGATTACTAGGGTTTTTTTGTCAAAAAGCGCGATTAAATAAAGGATGATATAAATGCAGAAAGTAAATATAAAGAAATGTGATTTTTAGCTATGATTACAATAATCTGAATACAAGGTCAAAAAAACGGATATGATTGTCATTCATCACACGGGCAATCCAACAGACGATGATTTATCAGCAAGTGAAATCAATGCGTCACATCAAGCGCAAGGATGGACGTGCATTGGATATCATTATGTAATACGCAAGAATGGCACAGTAGAAGAAGGTCGCCCGCATTGGACGGTAGGAGCGCACGCATACGGCGAGAACAGTCACACAATCGGCGTTCACGTTTGCGGAAATTTTGAAATAGCACATCCAACAGCGGCACAGATTGAAAGCCTTGCGATGTTGCTATCTAATATATGTAGTGATTATGGTTTGCCTATCGACCGTGAACATATCAAGGCACACCGCGAACTAATGCCAACAGCTTGTTGCGGACGCAATCTGTATAGACAGTTAGATACCGTGGTTGGCAAGGCGAATTTTTATTATAATAATTAAGATTACAAAAAGGATGATTTAATATGTCAAAAATGGGTTGATTTTTCGGGATGAAATTGTCAAGAGCGTAAAGCTAGATGCGGTAACAGAGCAGGTCAAACAAAACGTGATGAACGCCATTCTTGCAGAAGGTATTCCATTTGTCGAAGCGACCGTGCAAGCGTTCACGGCAAAGCTACAAGAACAGGCACGCAATGAGACAGGTTGGTGCATGATTCGTGATAAATATGTAATTCCGATGGCGTTTAGTGTTGGTTTGTTTGCGATGAAGAATATCATCGAGATTACGGCGAAGAATATTAAATGATATAGTAGGGAAGCAGGGGTTTTGTCCTCTGCTTCTTTTTTTATGTCTTGTGATGGTGTTCTATTTTTTTGCGCGTATGCTCGTAGTTCTGTATCGGCGCATTTATTGTTTATTGGTTATTATTATTGAGTCGTTCTATAACAATAAGAATTGTAAATTCATTCTAATTCAATCACATTTTTTTGTTTTCATAACAATGCTTAAAGGCTTGAAAACAGTGGCAATTTCAGTAACAATTCAGTTGCAATTTTTGTCGTGAAAGTATATAATATAGGCAGTTTTTGGAACAAGGTTTTTTTCAAAAAAATATTTCATAAAAAAATGTGTCTAGAGCCTTGTTATTTCTAAGGATTTACGTTATAATACCTTTCAGGGGGCATAGCTCAGCTGGGAGAGCGCTTGCATGGCATGCAAGAGGTCAGGGGTTCGATCCCCTTGTCTCCACCATATTGAGATCCAAGATGTGAGAGTGATATCTCACATCTTTTTAATTTTTATTTATGCAACAAAAAAACCGTATCGCTTGCTGCGATACGGTGAATGTCAATGGTGCGCCTGGGGATTCGAACCCTCGACCCACGGCTTAGAAGGCCGTTGCTCTATCCAACTGAGCTACAGGTGCAATGGTCGGGATGACAGGATTTGAACCTGCGACATCTTGCTCCCCAAAGCAAGCGCGCTACCAAACTGCGCTACATCCCGTACCGCCCTATTATAATGAGCGGCACGGGAAAAAGTCAATATTGAGGCGCTGTTGCCGCAAAAATATTTACCGAGCGGCATGGTGTGTGGTCTCTCGGTATGAAAATGCTCTAAGATCCAATCGGTACGCGGAGACTCTACATGGGCGGCAGGATTCCCGAGTGGGTCGAAGATCTCAAAGGGAACAGCTCCGTCAAGTCGGAACTCGTTGATTGTTTTTTTCTCGTATAGCGGAGCTTCGACTTCTCATTATACGCTGCATAGTCAATCGCAGGCAGCGGCAGATGAATCATAGAGCGTACGGTGACCTCATAGAGTCCTGTCTTTGGACTTTCAAGGACGAGATCCAAGTCGCCGAGGGCACTGTAGTACATGAGATACTCTGCCACATATTTCGGATAGCCGTCGACGGGAATGCCGTTGAGGGATTTGATGACATCGCCCGGGGATACTGCTGCGAGCTCCGGATGCCGCTTCGTATCAACGGTGTCGATGATCCAACGCGGCTTCTCAGCGTGCCCCTTTCAGTGTAAAACCATAGTATTTCGTCGGATAGAGATCTACGTAGACTGCCTGTGTGATGTATCCAATCGTGTCAAGCGGGTGAATGCCACTCGACATGGGCTCCCAGTAGTCCCAATTTACCCAGGTCCCCGCAGGTTCTTCACGGAATGTCACATAATGCACCTCTGCCATGGACCACGACGGATGCAAGGCGAATGAGGGGAGATTTCCCGCGTCGGAAAAGACGTATTTATTCGATGTTTTGGCGCGCCCGCTGTCGTAATGCGCGTTGGAGCGATAGGCGATGGCCTCGCGCAGCTCCTTTGCCGGCATCCCCGGATAGAAGACGCTGTACTTTGGTCCGTAGGCATTGCATTCCTCAATGGGAAGCGTGAGCCAGTGCGGAATACGTTTTACGAGCGGAGAGATCTCGTCACGACTTCCTTTGCCGTTCGGGGAATAATAGAAGTAAGCGTTTACCTTACCTTTCTTCGCTGATTCCTCGAGTGCTGTCCAACGGGAGAGATCGCCGGCGTGATACCAATAGTCGGTATAGTCCTTGGATGGGATGGTTTTGAGATCCGCTGCAGAGACAGGCGTCAATTCAAATGCCGTGTCCTCTTTTTGTTCCGATGGTGAGGCGCGGCACCGTTCCGTCGCTGTCGTACTCACCCTGCACGTGGAAAAGATAGTCGACTTTGCCATCCTTATGGATCTCGTGTAGTTCATAAGAGCTATACAAATAGGGGATGGAGCGTAGGAATTTCGTTTGAACATCTCCTTGTTTTACAACGCCCCATGTCTCCATGGTTGGAGGACGTTGGACTTCGATGCGGCGTGTCTGCGGCTCTTTCCAGTCCACATGATACGGATCTGTTTGCTGTTCCGCTGCATAGCCTGTTGCCGAAACTGCAACGGAGCAAAGGAGAACGGTGGTAATGAAGCGGCGGACACTCTGTATCATATCGGCACCAACCCTTCCTGCGAGTCCTAATCTACTTCACAATATGCTTG
>BNJS01002583.1_pt1 | contig 36693 bp, 39 predicted proteins | sample 8540461 | NCBI WGS metagenome assembly BNJS01 (sample SAMD00202454, study PRJDB9452) | human saliva metagenome | isolation source: human saliva | place: Japan
ACGCCGCGTCGGCGCTCGCCCGGGATCAGGGTCAGCGGGTTGTGGCTCATGAGTGCCAGGAAGGCGATGGCCCACACCAGGTTGACGATGTTGAACAGGGCCCCGTCCAGCAGTGGCTTGCCGGGATAGGGGCAGGCGGGTGAGGGCGTACCACGGGAGGGGGCCTGCACCGGTGGGGGTCAGGAGCAGCGACCATCGAGGGGAAGGCGGTGGCCCGGAGCCCAGAGCAATGCAGACGAGGAGCCAGCCCAGCGCCGTCAGCCCGATGGCGGGGCCCCAGGCCTGCATGAGGAAGCGGTAGAGCCTGCGCGCGTGCTCCAGGGCGGCGGGATCGGGCCCTCCGCATCACCTCCTTCCGCTGCTCGCCGCCCTGGCGGCTACGTACGCCCTGATGGGCGCAGGCGGGCGCGCTCCGAGGCCAGAGCGAGGCGGGTAGAAGGGAGGCGCCAGGGGCAGAGAGGCTGAACCCGACGCCGAGCAGACCGCGCCCGCCATCCCCACCGGCGATCCGCGCAACAGCACCCAGTGCGCATAGAGACCGGCGAGCATGGAGCGGGATGGAGTAGTTGGCGACCAACGCGCCCCATCGCAGGCGAGGGCTCGTTGACGCGCGTGAGAAGGCGTAGGCGTCGTCTCCCCATAAGGTCGATGAACTCGCCGTGCTCGTGCCGGTCAGGCCGACGGAAACCGACGATGAGCGCGTCGTCGGATCCAGCACAGAGCGCTGATGAGGAAGGCGACAATCGACAGGTCACCAGCATGTGGGTTCTCCTTTGCGGCGTCGGGGTGCGAAGAGTCGGTGCTGGCCAGAGACCGGCCGTGCTTGGTCGAGCAGCCGAGCCCGGGCGGCACTGAGGCCGACGTTAGCCTTGCTGCTCGGGTGCGGGAAGAGGTGTCATCTCGTCGGGTGGGGAGCCCGGTGTCAGAGCTGACTCGATCTGGTCGAGGTCGAGCAGGCCCGCGGCGGTGAGCTCATCGACGCGACCGGTAGTCGACGTACACGGTAGGCGGCGCACGCCACGCAGCCGGTGGGGACGCCCGACGCCGCCGCCCAGGCGTGTGGACGTAGACGCCGAGCTGGTCGACGGGAACCTGGCGGGCGCCTCGGTCTTCTCCAATCGACGAGATGAGCCAGCCGGTCCCATCCAGGCGGCGGAAGACGGCGTCCATGCGGCAGCGCAGAGTAGTGGCGCCGATGGTGATCTCCTGTCGATCTCGGTGTCGACCAGGACGTAGTCGGCCAGGAGCGGCAGGTTCTCGGCCGTTTCAGCCAGCGCTCAACCCGTTGCCGGTCCAGGGGTCGGGTTGTCGGGGAACACCCGCCTCCCGTCAGGCCGAACAGGGTGCCGCGTGCGCTCGGGCGCTGGGCGACGGCGTCGTGGAAGACGGTTCCGAGCGCGCGCAGCGCGCGCCTCGGGTGGCGGCTCGACGCAGGTCGAGGACGAATCGCCTGCGGTCGGCGCGCAGTCGTCCAGGCGGGTGGCGGCCAGGTGCTCGGGAAGCCGGATGGTGGGGACAAGCGGCTGAGGCGCGTGCGCGTTCGGCCAGAGGAGACGCCGCCGCCAGCGCCGCAGGGTCTCACCAGTCGCCTCCAGTCCCAGGCCCGGGCGCGCGTTGGCTCAGGCTCGGCAGGGAGCCTGCCCAGTGGCCTGCTCGGTGGGGCGGGCCCGCCCATGGCGGCTGCGACCTGCGGCAGCCGCGCGCCGGGCTCGGCGCAAAGGCGGTAGCGCGGCCTGTATCCGCTCCCCCGTCGTGCGCGCGATCCCCCAGCGCCAGGCTCCTGAGCACCCAGCGCCTTCGGCTCGTCGGCGTCCAGGGGCCAGGTGCCCACCTGGGTGAGGGCTGTCAGCGGCTGGGGCGGGACTCATCGAAGTCGACCCAGCTGTCTCCGTAGGGGTGAGCAGGTCACGCCGGCGGAGCTCGGTGAGGAATCGTGAGGGTCGGCGGGCTTGGAGGCGGTCTTGGACAGGTGGGAACCGGTCAGGAGGAGCTCGTGGCGGGCCCGGGTGAAGGCCACGTAGGCCAGGCGGCGCTCCTCGCGCAGGCTCTGGCGGCCCAGGGCCCCTTGTAGGCGTTCATCGTCTCGGTCAGGAGGGCTTGTCCGCAACTGCCGGGCTGAGGTCGCCGACGGTGAAGGGGGAAGGTCGTCACGGCCTCGGCCCGAAGCGGGAAGGGAAGGTCGAGGTGCGCCCATCCAGCCGGTCTCCACCACGCGCATCATCCCCTGACGCCGCTGGTAGGAGGGGAAGACCGCTCATCCATGCCGGGTACGGCGACGACGTCCCCACTCCAGGCGCCCCTTGGCGGCGTGGACGGTGAGGAGCTGGACCGCTCCGGGCGAGGATCGACCTCGGGGCGGTCATGGCGTCCTCCGTGCTCCTCGGCGGCGTCGAGCCACCCAGGAACCCGTGAGCGTGGCGGCGTCGGTGTCAGCGGCGAAGGCGAGGGCCGTCTCCTGGAAGGAGTCGAGGCCCGGTGCCCGCGCGGGGTCGCCGACCCGGGCTGCGATCTCGATGTCGAGGTCGAGGACGCCGGCCAGGGCGACGAGGTCGGGCAGAGGCAGGGCGATGGCCTCCCGGACGCGTCTGATCGCTCGTGCGGTGCGCAGCGCGACGGCCAGCCCCGCCGGCGTCAGCCTCGACGGCAGCGGGCACTGCGCCCCTCCCTCCTCGCGCCATCGCAGCAGTGTCCAGGGCCTCGCTGAGCAGTAGAGTCGGCCTCGTCCTGGGGACCTCGGCCTCAGCACCGTTCCGGCTCGTCTCCGGGCGGAGCGACGACCTGCGGGGCCAGCGTCGCCAGGGCGCGCAGATCTCCGGCACCGATGCCGAAGCCGGTCAGGAGCCTGACCACCCGGTCACCGCGCTCGGGGTTGGAGGCGGCGGTCAGCAGGGCACGGACGTCGGCGACCTCGGGGACGTAAAGCATCCCGCCCAGGCCGACGATCGTAGGGCAGGCCCGCCGCTCCAGCTCGGCTGCGATGGGTTCCATCTGTGCGCGGGTGCGGCACAGGACGGCCATCCGGCGCTGGGCGACCAGCGCGCGGCGAGCGAAGGCGGCCACGGTACGGGGCCTCCTCGACGGGGTCCTGGAGGAAGGCGCCGTGCACCGTCCCGGGTTCCAGGCCGAAGGCGACGGGTCGGGCTCGCAGGGGGCGACGGCGATGTGCTCCCCACCGGGTCGCCGTCCGGACGACGCCGGAGCGCAGGGCTCGGAGACGGTGTTGGCCACCTCGAGGATGGTGGAATCGTTGCGCCAGGAGGTTGACAGCTCCAGGACGGGGGCGGCGTCGGCCGACGGCGCCCCCGAGGCGAGGCGGGCGGCACCGGTGGGATTGAAGCGCTGGTGGAAGGTGTCCAGGGCCTCGGCGCTGGCGCACCCGCCACCCGTAGATGGCCTGGTGAGGGTCGCCGACGGCGGTCACCCCGGAGTCGGCGAAGAGGGCGGAGACAGGAGCTGGACCTGGGCCACCGAGGTGTCCTGGAACTCGTCGAGCAGGACGGTGTACCGCGCCCGCACCTGGGTGGCAGCCCGGGACGGACTCGGCGACGGTGCGAGGCAGGGCGATCTGATCACCGAAGTCGAGCAGGCCGTGGCGGCGCTTGTAGTCGTGCAGCTCGGCGACGACGTCGAGCAGGGCCTCCCCACTCGCTCATGATGGCAGGGCCTTGTCGACCAGGGTCTTGCAGCCCTTGATGGCTGCCAGCGCGGTGAACTGCTCGGTCAGGTCGGCCAGGTCCGTGGCGGCCTCATCGATGGTCAGCAGGGTTCTGGCTCAGGGCGTCGTTCGCGCACCAGAGCGGCGCTCGCGTTGTGGATGAGACGCGCTGGGGAGCGGGAGCGTGCGCGCCTCGAGCAGGAGGTGACGATCCGCCAGGAGCGGGCCTGGGTGATGAGGGCGGAGTCGGATCGACGCCGATGCGCAGGCCGTGGTCACGCACCAGGAGCCGGCAGAAGGAATTGTAGGTGGCGATCATCGGCTCTGCCGACATCGGTGGCGTCCCCGGCGTTCCCGTCATCTTCCGGGCGGTCGGGAGGCCGGCCGCGCCGAGGCTGGCCAGGCGGGAGGCGACGCGCTGATCCAGCTCGGCGGTGGCCTTGCGGGTGAAGGTCAGCCGAGGACCGCTGGTCGGGACGGACCTGCCCGGTGGCGACCAGGTAGACGACCCGTTGCGCCATGGTGGCGGTCTGCTCGAGCCGGCACCGGCGACGACCCGAGGAGCGGGCCCGGTCGGTGGGAGATGACGCGCCTGCTCCTGGGTGGGGGTGTGGATCCCGAGCGAGGCCGCAAGCGCCTGCGGGGTGAGCCTCGCGGGAGGCAGTGGGGGTCATGAGACGACTCTCCTTCCCTCGACCTGACGGGGCAGGAGTCCTTGACCATGCAGGTGCGGCAGTGATCGCCGGTGCGGGCCTCGAGCAGGACCCAGGCCGGCCAGCTGCCGCGCCACGAGGTCCTCGACCCAGTACTGGCTGGAGCCCTGCGGCCGAGCCGTCCAGGCCTCCGTCGCTGGGCTCGTCTCCGCCCGTCCGCGGGTTCCGAGACATGGGGCTGGGGTCGAGCGCGGCGCCCGGCGGAGCAGGGACACGCTCGTCGCCGGACCGCTTGAGGGCTCCTCGCCCAGGAGCGCAAGGGCTCCGCCGACGACGTCGCGGCCCTGCGAGCGGGGCGAGCCGGTAGGTGGCCAGCTGGGGTGGCGCTGGACGTCCTGGGGACGCGCTGCCCGGTCTTGAGATCGATGACGCACGCTGCCGCTCCGTCCGGAGTGGTCCGGGTGGTCCTCGTCCTGTCCCCGTGGGCAGCCAGGTGCTCGAGCCGGTCGATGCGCCCGAGATCCTGACGGGGGACGACGCCGAGCCCGGCGGTGGTATCGGGGCCCCGGCCCGGTCTCGGAGCTCGAGGCCGAGGACCTGCACAGGGAGTGTCGACGTCGGCGCGAACGGGCTGCTCGACGTCGGCGCGGATGTCCAGGCGCAGTCGCTGAGGTAGGCGTCGAGTCGCTCGATCATGGCGCGGGCGCGGTCAGCGGCCAGGCCCCCAGCCAGGTGTCGGGGTGGCGGGAGGTCATCCAGGCGCTCCTCGAAGGCCTCCTCGCAGGGGCGGCGCCGCGCAGGTGCTCGCTCTCCGCCCGTTCAGCGACCTCGTGGATGAGGCTGCCCCAGGGCCTGGGCGTCGCTGGCGGGGGCCGAACCGCCTTGCGGCTCAGGAACCACTTTCGAGCGGGCAGGCGGCCAGGCCCTCGACGTCGGAGGGGCTCACTGGACCTTCCCCCTCCGCGACGAGCGGGGTGGTGGAGGTGGGACCCGCCGCACCGATCCAGGTGGGAGGGTCGGCCCGGGCACGTCCTGGCGGGCGAGATCGGCAGCAGCTCGACGGCGGCTCGGCTGCGCCGGTACTCGGTGGGGTGCACGTCCCAGTTTTCCGGCGACGGCCGCACGGCGCAGTTCCCCGACCAGGCCGCGCAGGGTGAGGTCTCCGTATCCGGGTGAGGATCGGGCGCCGTCGGAGTCGGTCAGGTGGATCCCGGTGGCCTGGGCGATCTCTGTCAGAACGGTGAGGGGCGTGCTCGGCGCCGGCGGTGGCTGTCAGCAGAAGACGGCGGGTGGCGCGGGAGGGCCATGATGAGCATGCGTCGCTCGTCGGCGCGCACCTGGGCCTGGCGGCCGCGATGGCCCCACTGCTCCCTCACCTGCGGCCTCCGGCCGTCACCTCCTGCTGGCAGACGGTCGGTGACCGCGTCGACAGGAGGCCGGTGCGAGTCAGGAGTCCCGCAGGCGCAGGTCCGGCCAGCGGTCACGCCGCCTGCGCCCGGTGGCAATCACGACGAGCTTCCCACTCCGCCTCCGCGCAGCGCGCCGGTGCCGCGACGGCAACGCGGGCGCCGCCCCTGGGGGCGACGGAGTCCGAGGGCGTGACCTCGCGTCAAATGAGCCTCGGCCAGGAAGCTGACGCGTCCTGCCCGGGTGACGCTCGGCCCAAACCTCCGCGCGCTTGAACAGGGGTGGTGACGACGTCGAGATCGTGCTCGGCGGCCTCCGACAGCAGCGAGCGTGCGGAGCTGCCGGAGGGGGCGCAGGGCGACGGACCTCCATGCCTCGGCCCGGCGGACGCGGCCCAGGCGGCCCACAGGAGTGCCTCGACATCACGGGGTGCGTGGTCGGGTGTGCGCCAGGCAGGTGCGCAGGGGCCTCGATGATCCGGGCGGCGGTGGAGAACTGGCTCGCCTGAGTGCCGAGGGACTCCTCGTCCAGGGACCGGCGAAGGCAGCGGTCAGACCGACGTCGGCCAGCAGGGCCAGGAGGGCGGCGTCGGCTCCGGCCCGAGCACCGGGCCTGGTGGTGGCCTCGGTGGCCGTGGTGGACTCGGCGGGCTCAGGAGACCCAGTGGACCCAGCTCGGCCATCGCTGCTGCCCACGACGGCGGGGCCCCTGGCGCAGTCTGCGGCGCAGTCGGCGCAGGTCCATCATGGTCAGTCCCACCAGGGCTGGGCAGCGGTTGACGGAGGCCTCCCGCGCGGCGGTTCACCGCCGTCCCCCAGCTGGTCGCGGACGGCGGCGCGCACATGTCCAGGAGCGCAGCTGACGCAGGTTCCGCGCGCAGGAGTACCGCGGCGTGCGGGAGGCCAGGGGCACGCCCCGTCTGCGCAGGTCTCTGGCCAGTGACTCGGCGTCGGCGGCGCTTGTGACGATGACGGCCTATCTGCGACCAGGAGTGCCGTGGTGGACGTGCTCGAGCCTGAGGGCCCGGGCAACGTGGGCACGTTCTGCCGGTGTGCTGGAGGCCAGATCGCCTCGACGCCGGTCGGTGCCGCCGCTCGGCCCCTCGTCAGACGCGAGACGCGCGATGCCGGGGGTATGGGGGCTAGGGTCGGCTGCCGGTGGGTGGCCGTGCCCGTCACCGGGACCCGGAGCTCTGATCGGCGACCACTGCCGCGATCACCGGGTTGCCCGCGGCAGGTGCTCAGCTGCAGGCGGCTCGCCCCAGCCCCGGAGTGGTCCTCGGCGGCGGCGATGAGCAGGCTGGGTGTGCCGCCGCGGAAGGTCTCCACCGCGACGTCCAGGTCTCCCCAGGACCACGATCTGCGCCCGGTGCCCATCGGGGCCGGGGTGGCCAGGGCCGTCAGGAGCCTGGCGGTGGCGGCCGTCAGTCCCGGTAGTCGTCGACGATGACGAGGTCCGGACGGGACGGGGGACGGTGACGCCGTCGGCGACCCACGTCTGCAGGGCCTCGACGGACCGGTCCTGGAAGGCGGGCGGTGTCCATCTTGCGGGTCTGCGCTCTGGTTCCGCGTTGGGCCTGCCCTGCGCGTCCCAGGTGCGCAGGAGCTGGGCGGCCGGTCCCCAGATGGGAACGCTGAGCCGGCGCCCCAGATCGGGCCAGCTCGTCAGCGGTGACGCCGAGCCTCCGGCGCGCGCCAGGAGGTTGCGCAGCTCGGAGCGGAAGGCCCGCGAACTGGTCGCCCCGGCGGGGGAGCCCCGGCCAGCTGATAGCGCTGATCATCGAGGCCAGGACGGAGTCCTCCTCCGCACCGGGCAGGAGGACCGGTGGCGGCAGTGGGCCGACGCCTGGTCAACGAGGTGGTCAGGATCGTCAGAGCGAGGGCCGCGGGGTGCGCACCCGCACGACGCCCGTCGCCGTAGCCCCTCACGCAGCAGGTGGGCGGCCTCGGCGGCGCAGCCCCGATCCGCACGCGCGCGGGTGGGCGCGAGCAGCAGGGCGTCCCTGCCGCCGGCGACCGCCTCCGACAGCAGCCTCGGCGAGCGAGGGTCTTACCGGTCCCAGGCGCCCCCAGGACGACGATGTTGGTGCCCTCGGCGGCGTGATCCAGGACCTCCGGCCGTCGGCGTCGGCAGTGGGGAGCCCGGCACCTCAGGAGGTGGGAGGAGACGGATCGGGTCCTGGGACATGGGACCATCTCACCACGAGTCACTGACATGAAACGCACGCCGTTAACGGATCGTCATCGGCGACAGCCCCTGCCTCCTCCGAAGCCGATGGCACACGTGTCCGCGTGGCGCGAAACGGCGCGGTTCCGGGGTGCTCGGACGTCTGGCGCGCCCCGGGCGCGCTAGGATCGGCGGCGTTCATGCCGCCTCCCCTGATGGGCGGCACGGCTCAATACGGGCACACAGACGATGTGAAGGAGTCCCATGCAGGTCACGATCGGAATCAAGCATGTCAGCCGCGAGCCTCTCGCTGGAGACCTCCCGACTCGCAGGACAGGTGTTGGCTGCTGTGGCCGACGCCGAGACCAAGGGCCGTCACCCCTCACCGATGACAGGGGTAGGAAGGTTTTCGTCCCGGCCGGCTCCCTGGCCTACGTCGAGCTCGGTGAGGCCGAGCCCCGCCGGGTCGGCTTCGGTATCCTGAGCCTCTTCTCTCGCCGACGGCGCCGTCTTCCGCCGAGAGACGGCGCCGTTCTACGTGCCGTCGTCAGCACCGCGCCTTCGGAGAACCAACCGGATGACCACCGTGAACCGCCGTATGCCCCAGCAGGGATCAGCACCCAGCGTTAGGGTAGGGCATGGAGCAACAGGACAGTCATGATGGGGCCTGCTCGCTCAATGGATCGCGGAGTCGCAGCGCATCGTCTTCTTCGGTGGCGCCGGGGTCTCGACCGGAGTCGGGGATCCCGACTCGGGCTCCAAGGGCTTACCACCAGGATCGAGATTCCCCTGAGCAGGTGCTCCATCGACTTCTTCACGGTGAACCCGCAGGCGTACTGGGGAGTGGTTCGCTCGGAGAACGCCCGCGAGGGCGTGTTCCCCAACGCGGCCCACAGGTTCGTGGTCGACCCGGAGGGGCCGGAAGCTGTCGGTCGTGGTCACGCAGAACATCGACGGTCTCCATCAGCAGGCGGGCTCCGAGCGGGTCCTCGAGCTGCACGGCAACTGGTCGCGCCTGACCTGCACCGACCGGTGCGGTGAACGACTCTCCGCTCTCCGGCGTCGACGACGCCCGCCCGGCGCGGTTCCCCCACTGCCCCGCCTGCGCCTCGGTGCTGCGACCGGACATCGTGTTCTACGGGGAGATGCTGGACGGAGACGTCATCGAGGGCTCCGTCCAGGCGATCGCGCACGGCGGACCTGCTGATCGTGGCCGGCACGAGCCTGCGTCGTTCTACCCGGCGGCAGGCCTCATCGACTACTACACCGGCGAGCGCCTGGTCCTCATGAACGCGACCCCCACACCCTACGACTCCCGCGCCGACCTCATCGTCCGCGAGGCCGGTCGGCAGGTCTTCAAGAGCTGGAGCGCCTGGGGCGGCGGCCCTAGCCGATCCCCTGGTCCTCGAGGTCCACGCAGCGCTCGGGCGCCTCGGCCTCGCTGAGCGTGGCGCGCGTAGTCAGCACCGTGCTGGAGGGTTCGGTCAGTGCGGCGGTAACCCGACGACGGCAGCGAGGGCTTCTTCGGGAACTTCAGCTCGGGGCGCTGCACGTGCTCGTAGGGAATGGACTCGGCAGGTGGTGGATCATGTTGATGCGCGCCTTGCGCTTGTCCGCCGACTCCACGACGCTGCCAACGCGCGGAGTCGATGTCGTGTGGACGAACATCTCGTCCTTGGCGCGCGAGTAGTCCTCCCAGCGGGGCAGAGCCTCAGGTCGGTCGGTGAGAGCTTCCAGCGGCGCATGGGATCGGTCATCCGCGACTTGAACCGCTTTGTACTGCTCCTTCTGGGGCACGGAGAACCAGCTTGCCGCAGCAGGATGCCCGTCGTCAACGAGCATCTCTCAGAGACCGGGCACTGCTGGAGGAAGCGCCGGTGCTCCTCAGGGTGCAGTAGCCCATGACGTCGCTCGACGCCGCCGCGGTTGTACCCAGGAGCGGTCGAACAGGCAGATCTCACCGGCCGCCGGGAGGTGCGATGTAGCGCTGGCAGTACCACTGGGTGCGCTCGCGCTCGGTGGGCATGGGAAGCGCGACCACGCGCGCAACACGCGGGCTGGAGGTACCGGTGATGCGTTTGATCGCCCCGCCCTTGTGCCCGTGCGCGTCGCGCCCCCGAAAATGACGACGACGCGGGCTCCGGTGGCCCTGACCCACTCCTGCATCCCGACCAGCTCCGCCTGCAGCCTCAGCAGCTCGGCCTCGTACAGGAGACGGTCCATGGTGGGGTGCTTTGCCATGCTTGTGAGTTTGGCACAGATCCCACCCGAGTGCGCAGACAACCCGACAATCTCCGCGCAGACAGAGCAGAGGAGCCCGATCCTGGGAAGGATCGGGCCTCTGGAGTGGTAGCGGGGACAGGATTCGAACCTGCGACCTCCGGGTTATGAGCCCGGCGAGCTACCGAACTGCTCCACCCCGCGTCGGTGAGACCAACCTTAAGCGCCGCGCCGCCCTCAAGGCAAACACGAGGGCGTGCCCCTTGCTCACCGCCCGGTGAGGCGGGTCGCAGGGCACGCCCCTCATGATGCCGCCCGAGTGCGCTCAGCCCATCTTCTGCTGGGCGGCGATGGCCCGGTTGACGGCGTCGTTGAGACGCTTCTGCGCCTCGCCGTAGGCCGCCCAGTCACCCTTTGCTCCTGGCGGTGTCCGGAGTCACTCATCGCGGTCTGGGCGTCAGAGAGGGCCTGGTCGAGCTCCGCCTTCGGATCCGAGGCTCCGGAGGCCGACGGGTCCGTAGACGCAGACGCCGGCGCAGCTCGCGGAGGCCGTGGGTCGGAGCTGGGCGCCGGCGATGCCGCTCCGCCGCCCGCCGTCGGATCCCTGACCGTCGGTGGACTCATTGGTGTCATTGGCCGCGCCGGCGTCGCCGCTGACGGCCTGCTCCCCCGTCGTCGCCCCAGAGTTGCCGCCGAAGACCTGGTCGAGCGCCTCGGAGAGGGTGTCGGCGAAGCCGACGTTGTCACCGAAGGAGACCAGCACCTTGCGCAGCAGCGGATACTGCGTACCGGAGGAGGACTGGACGTAGACCGGCTGGACGTGTACAGACCGCCTCCACGGGAAGGCGTCAACAGGTTGCCCTTAATGATCTGCGAGCCCTGCTGAGAGAGCAGGTTGAGGGTCGTGGAGGCCGCCGGGTTGGAGTCGAAGATGTTCTGCACCTGGCCCGGTCCGGAGACGTTCCGAGGACCCTCGGCAGCTCCAGGAGTCTCAGCTTGCCGTAGCTCGAGCTGCGCTCCCCTTTCTCCCGGTGCCGGGGGACGTCTCGGAGTCCACCGCGAGGAAGCCAGTGAGCACGTTGCGGTTGGTGTTGCCGCCGATGATGTAGGCACTGGACAGGGAGGAAGCTCGCCTGCTCCTGTCCCGGCATCTTGAGGGTCAAGTAGTAGGGGCCCTGCTGGTCCTGTCCGGGCGTGGTCGGGTCATCCGGGATCTTCCAGAAGTCACCGCCGGAGTAAGAACTCAGCAGCGTCGTTGACGTGATAGCTCGCCATGATGGTGCGCTGGACGTTGAACAGGTCCTCCGGGTAGCGCATGTGCGCGATGAGGTCAGCGCTCATCTGGCTCATGGGCGTGACCGACCCGGGGAAGACCTTCTGCCACGCCTTGAGAATCGGGTCCTTGTCATCCCACTGGTAGAGCTTTGACCGATCCGTCGTAGGCGTCGACGACGGCCTTGACGGAGTTGCGCACGTAGTTGGACTCCTCCGGCGCCCCTGAGCAGCCCGCCCTGGCCGTCCGCGGTGGCCGTGGCCCCTGGCCAGTGACTCGTGCTGTGCGTAGGGGTAGTTGTTCGTCGTGGTGTAGCCGTCGAGGATCCACATCACCCGCTTGGGCGTGGCCGGGTTGTCGTCATGGTCGACGACGGCCGGGTAGGGGCTGTTGTCCAGGGTCAGCCAGGGGGCCACCTTGGAGACGCGTTTGGCCGGGTCCCGGTCGTAGAGGATCTGGGAGCCCTGGCGCACCTCCTGGGAGAAGAGGATGTTGGGCTCCTGGAACTTGGCGGCGTAGAGCACCCGGTTGAGCGGGTTGGACACGCTCGGTCCGCCGTTGCCGGTGAAGGTGGTGTTGACCTGACCGGTCCTGGACTCGTCGTCGGGGTAGTCCAGCTCCCGCGGTGAGCCGTTGTCCTTGCCGCCTACGATGGAGTACGACGGCGAGTACTGGCCGAAATAGATCCGGGGCTCGTACTCGCCCAGGTCCCCTTGGACGGGATGCCGCCCTCCCAGAAGGAGGGTAGCCGCCGGAGGTCACCGTGTTGCCGTAGGGCGTTCACCACGCCGTAGCCGTGGGTGTAGACGGTGTGCTCGTTGACCCAGGTCCGCTGCCCCTGGCCGAGACCGGATAGGGTTCAACTCCCGCACGGCGATGACCGTATCCCGGCTGGTGGAGTCCACCTTGTAACGGTCCACGTTGAGGCGGTCCGCGAAGGAGTAGTACTGCTTGTTCTGCTGGAGCTGCTGGAAGGTCGGTGAGACCAGGCCCGGGTCGAGCAGGCGGATCGAGGCGGTCGACTCGGCGTCCTTCTCCAGCTGGCCGGCCGTCGCGGTCGTCGTGGCGTCGTAGTTCGTGGTCTCCACGTTCTCCAGGCCGTAGGCGGCCTTGGTGGCGTTGATGTTGCGCTGGATGTACTCGGCCTCCTGGCGCTGGGCGTTGGGGTCGACGACGAACTTCTGGATGACCAGCGGGTACGCGGTGCCCACCACCAGGGAGGAGACGATCGCGACTACCACACCGATGATCGGCAGGCGCCAGGGAGCTGGAGCGCACCGAGGCGATGAACAGGATCGCCACGGCCAGCCCGATCGCGGCGAGGATCGCGTTGGCCGGGATGACCGCGTTGACGTCGGTGTAGTTGGCGCCGTCGAACTTGGAGTTGGAGGCGTACAGGGCGCCGTAGCGCCCCAGCCAGTAGCCCCACCGCCCGGATGACGGCGTACAGGGGCCAGGAAGACCGCCAGGTGGATCCGTGCCGCTTTTGGTGAAGTGGGGCCTGCGCACCACGGAGATGCCGCCGTACAGGTAGTGCACGACGACGGAGGCCACCCCGGAGAACAGGACGACGCCGGACAGGGAAGGACACGAGCGTCAGCACGGCGGGCAGGACGAAGACGTAGAAGGAGATGTCGATCCCGAACTGGGGTCCCTTGATGCCGAAGGACTGTGAGCTGAAGGCCAGGAGGACCTCGCGCCAGCTGGGGGCCAGCTCCCAGGCCGAGCCGAACAGGGCCAGCACAGCCGGCACCGCCCAGGTCAGACGGCGCCGCAGAGGCTCGATGACCGTGCGGTAGACCTCGAGGTTGCGGGTGGCCTCGTCATCGGGCACCCCGATCTCCCGGGCCCGGTAGGCCGTGGTCATCGAGGCGAAGACCGCCCCGAACATGACGGCGAAGCCCACCAGGAACAGGGCGATGGCGGCGATCCACTGCGTCCACAGCACACGGGCGTAGCCGATCTGGCTGTACCAGAGGACCTCGGTCCACACCTGCGACATGATGGCGATGATGACGGCGATCGCGGCGATGATCGAGATGGTCAGAGCCAGGGGGCCCGGGGCGACGGCCCCCGGTCCTGCCGCGCGGCTTACGGGGAGGGCGGATCCCGCCTCTGCCCATGCGTCCCAGACCGAACAGCCCGGTCCTGTCTTCCGTTCTCTTCTGCCTGGACGAACCGGCAGGCCTGCTCGAGGACTCGTCGGAGGACGTGTCTCGGGACTCGTCGTCGGGCGTGGTGCTCACGATCCTGCTCCCTGTCTGACGTACGTGGTGGCGCTGCGTCGCACATTGCCCGGCGCGGCGCTATCGGCCGGAAGGGCCGCTTGGGCCATCGTCCCACACACCACTGACACGCCCATAACCTTCTCCAGGACGAGAAACCCACCTCTGCCGGCCGCAATGCGACCGGAACAGCAACTCGCAACGCGGCGTCCGTGCCATGCAGGCGGGCAGCACCACCGGTGAGACGATGAGGGTATGACTGACTCGATGTCCGCCCCGGACCCCGCTTCGCGCCCGCCCGTTCCCGGGTCTTCGCCTGCCGAGACCCCCGCATCCGACGCGGGCAGGGATGCCTCACCTCGCCTCCGGGCCCTGGGCCCGAGCGGTGACGGAGACGGAGGTCCACGTGGCCGTCTCCGGCTGGGACCAGCCGGTGCGCGTCTTCGCTCTGGTGCGCATCGCCACTGCCCTGAGGCGGACCCGGACGTGGCCGGGTTCCTGGAGGCCGCCACTGTGGAGGAGGCTCGTAGAGATCCCGAGCTGCTCATGGTGGTGGAGCAGGAGGGGCTGCCGGCCGCCGCGGACCTGGAGCACCTGCTGGCCCAGCTGGCCTGGCCCGAGTCCGTCCACGGCGTGGCTATCGGCATCGAGCGCCTGGTGCTGCCCCTCTGCGGCGCAGGAGGAGGCCGATGCCATCACCGACGCCGCCGAGCGTCTCGCCTTCCTCCAGGCGCGCCCCGACCGCGAGGACATCCGCATGGTGGTGGGGGTTCTGCGCAGCGGGGAATCCTGGTGCGCGCTGCGCTCACGCACCCATGACGACGACGCCTCGATCTACCAGGGCGAGCAACTGGTGCCCGGCCTGGTCGAGGCGCTGGCCACCACCTTCCTGTAGCTGTCACCGGCGGGGAGTCCAGCGGGCTGGTGGCTCCACGGCCTCGTCCCGGTCTGAGCCGCCTCATTCCGGTCGACGCCGCCGCAGGGGTCTGTCCCGTCTCAGTCCGTCTCCGGGTCGCCGGAGTCGTCAGAGCGGTCATCGCGGTCCGTGCCGTCGGAGACTGCGGACTCACCGGCCTCACCGGAGTCCTGGGAGGCGGCGTCGGCGTCCCCGGGGATCCTGTCCCCCGGTCCCTTGGGGCTGTTCTCGTCGGCCTTTTTCGCTCCCTCGGCGTACCCGAGGGTGCCGTCCAGGAGGGAGGCCAGGTCAGCGTCGATCTCCGCGTCGATGTCCTGGGCCATGCGCCGCATGGTCAGGAAGTCCTTGGGGTTGGCGAGCTCGGAGGCCGTGGGCATGACGTCGGGGTGGTTCCAGAAGGCGTCGCGCTCGGCGTCGCCGGCCTGGGCGCCCAGGTGCGACCACAGCTCGGCGGCCTCGCGGGCCCGGCGGGGACGGAAGGTCAGTCCGATGAGCCTGGCGAATACCTGCTCGGCAGCTCCGCCCTGGGCACGGCGCCGGCGCATCATCTCGACCAGGGCCATGAGGTGGGGCAGGGTGAGGTGCGGCCGCGCGGGCGGTGACGACCTCGACCCATCCCTCGACCAGGGCCAGCAGCGTCTCCAGGTCCTCGAGGGACTCCCGCTGGGCCGGGGGTCTCCTGAGGCGCGAACAGTCCGCTCTCGAGGGCCTCGCGCAGCGTCGTCGAGGTCATTGGGATCCACCTGCGCCACCGCCGACTCCAGGGTCTCGGTGTCGATGCGGATCTCCCTGGCGTAGGCGGCCACGGCCTGCAGCACCTGTCCGCGTAGCCACGGCACGTGGGCGTAGAGGCGGGCGGTGGCGGCCTCTCGAACCGCCAGGAACATGCGGACCTCGTCCTCGTCGATCTCCAGGCCCTCGGCGAAGGAGGCCACGTTGGAGGGCACCAGTGCGGTTCCCGGTTCCCGGGTCAGCGGCAGGCCGGTGTCCGTGGCCCCCAGAGCCTCCTTGGCGAGCTCGCCGATGGCCTGGCCGATCTGGAGCCCGAAGGCCGTGCCCGCCATGGTGCGCATGATGGATCCGAGCGCCCCCATCTGCTGGGCGGCCTGGCTCATCTCTGCGGGCATGTCGCGGATCTGCTTCTCCAGGGTGCGGGCCAGGGCGGTGGTGACGGCCTCTGCCACGGGGGCGCACACGTCCTTCCACACCGGCAGGGTACGCTCGACCCAGGTGCTGCGGCTCCAGGCCTCCCGCTGCCCGGGGGCGGGCATGAGCTCGGTGGCGGTGTCGAGCCACAGGTCGGCCACCTGAAGGGCCTGGCGCGTGGAATCCGCGACCGCGGCGGTCACCGTGGGGTCGCCGTCGCCTCGGGCCTGCTGGAGAGCCAGCTCCTGGCCCATCTGCCAGTTGACCGGCTCAGCGGTGGAGGCGGAGAACATCTGCTGGAACTGGGCGCGCATGGCCAGCAGCTGGGCGGGGCTGAGCTGGGAGATGTCGCCCACGCCAGGCATCTGGGCGATGGAGCTGGGATCGACCCCTGACGAGCGCAGGGCTCCGACGGCGTCAGAGGCCATCTGCTCGCCGAAAAGTGACGCGAGCATCTTCTCGAGCTCGTCGAAGGCGTCCTCGCTCACGGGTTTCCTCTCACCGGGTTGTCCTGGGACATCGTCTGGACACTGTCTCTAACGGCCTTATGGTCCCACCCATTCCCTGTGCCGGGGCCATGTTCTGTTCGCCGACGGCGTGCCCGCCAGCGACCCGGCATGCCTCCGGTCTCCTCCGTGTCGTCATTGTGTCAACTTCGTGCCAAGTTCGTATCGATAACTGTCTCTCTTCCCCAGGAAGATGTCGCATGATGAGCGCGTGACGCACCCAGATCAGCACGGCGCCGCCGACGCGGCTGTCTCAGCCGGCTCCGGACGCCCCACGTCAGCCCGGGCGAACGAGAAGGGTCTGCCCGGCCAGGCCGGGCAGACGGGCATTCAGGACGTGGAGCCTTCCGGAGAGGACCGGCGTCGGCGCAGGCTGTGGCGATCCGTGGCAGCCGGGACGTTCATCCTGGTTGTTGCCCTGGTCGTCGCCGTCTTCATGGTGCCGGTCAACGCGGTCATCGAGGCCCCCGGCCCCACCTGGAACGTGCTGGACAACGGTTCGTCGTCGGACCAGGACGTCCTGAAGGTGTCGGGCACCGAGACCTATCCGACCGAGGGGCACTGCGGATGACGACCGTCTCGGTGTCGGGTTGCCCCTGGCTACCCGGTGACGACCGCTGATCTCATCGCCGCCTGGTTCTCGTCGGACAAGCGGATCGTGGACCGCAACGAGGTGTGTCCCCAGGACCAGAGCGCCGAGCAGGTCGAGGAGACCGGTAAGGCCCAGATGACCGCCTCGCAGGACTCGGCTGTCATCGCCGCGCTCATCGAGACCGGCATGGCCGGCGCCATGCACCTGACCGTCACCGAGGGTGACCGAGCAGCAGACCTCCACCGAGATCCAGGCCGACGACGTCCTGGAGACCATCACGCCGGAGGGCGGCCAGACCACCACGATCACCTCCTTCTCCCAGCTGCGCGAGCTGATGACCACGATCCCGGAGGGGACGCGGGTCACGCTCGGCGTGCGCCGTGGTGAGCAGCAGGGTACCGGCCGCGCTCACCACGATCGCACCGCAGGAGGGAACCACCGGCTCGCTGCTGGGGCTGAGCCTCAGGGTCTCCGTGGACAGCCACGTGGAGGCCACCTTCGGCCTGTCCGACGTCGGCGGGCCAAGCGCCGGGATGATGTTCGCCCTGGGGGTCGTTGACGAGATCACTCCCGGTTCCCTGACCGGGGGTAAGGACATCTCCGGGACCGGGACGATTGACATGAATGGTCAGGTCGGTCCCATCGGGGGCATTCAGCAGAAGATGGCGGGGGCCCGCAACGCCGGATCGACATTCTTCCTGGCCCCGGCGAGCAACTGCGACGAGGTCAAGGGCCATGAGCCCGAGGGGATGCAGGTCTTCGCTGTGAGTACCCTGCACGAGGCCGTTACCGCCACCGAGGCGATCGCGTCTGGCAACACGTCCGGCCTGGCCACCTGCTCCGCTCAATGACCATGATGACCATGCGCCACCTGCCTCATTGGTAGCCTCACCGGCCTTGTTCCGCCCCGCCCGATGGCCGGCTGCTGACCGGGGCCGATGACGAGGATTGAGCAGACCATTGGGAGGTCAGGCTCGGGAGGGTTATCCACAGGTGAGCGGTTGCCTCTGGCCGCCGCGGGCCGGGGCGTGCCACGCTCGGGCTCAGGTCTTGACGCGGTAGTCGGGGCCGCGGGTTCCTTGCGTCCTCACGCGGGCGCCGGGGAGGGTTTGAGGAGGCACGATGCGTATTCGAGGCGGGTGCGCCGTCCTGTGGCGCCAGCAGGGCGTCAGCCAGATCGGCACGGCCCCCGGGCGGCGCACCATCATGAAGGACCTGAGCCTGGCCGAGCAGCGGCTGCTGGACGAGTTCGCGCGATCCCTGGAGACCGGTGGCGTCTACCGGGCCGCTCGGCGCAGCCGGGTGCCGGTGGTGCGGGCGCGGCAGATCGTCGAGGACCTGGAGCGCCAAGGAGCCTTGGTCTCCTCGGCGACCAGTGAGCTCGGCGGGGCCGACGGCGTCTACTGGGACCGGCTGGGCGTTGACGCCAAGGATCGCGGCACCGCCCTGTCCCAGGCGGTTCTGGCGGTGCACGGCGTCGACGCCCTGGCGCAGGAGGCCGCCCTGTGGCTGGCGGAGGCCGGGGTGGGGACGATCCTGTCCACGCGGGCCCCCAAGGACGGCGGCCTGGAGCCGCTCCTGTCGGCGCGCTTTCCCGCGCTGAGGACGCGGGCGCCGCTGCGCACCCGCCCCGACGTGATGGTGACGGTGGATGCGCACGTGGTGGAGCCCTTGCTCGCCCGCAGGCTCGCACAGGGAGGGCATCATCCACCTGCCGGTCGTCATTGGTGAGGCGGGGGTGCGCATCGGCCCGGTCCTGGGCGGTGACGGCCCCTGCTCGACCTGCCTGGACCTGTGGGAACGGGACGCCGATCCGTGCTGGCCTGCGCTGGCCACGCAGATGCGCACCCTGGCGATGCCCGACGTCGAGCACCTGGTCCTGCACGAGTCGGCGGCACTGACGGCTCGGGCCGTCATCGACACGGTCCTGGGACATGCGGCTGGCATCAACGCCGACGGGGACGACGCCGACCCGGGCAGCGAGCCGACCGGGTGCTCGGCCACCTGGTGGGCCACGCACTCGGTGGAGGTCACCGGCCAGGAGCCCCTGGGACGGTGCCGGTCCTGGGAGCGCCACCCCGAGTGCCTGTGCTCCCAGCTGTGAGCGGCGCCGAGCCACTCAGATGCGCACCCGGTCAGTTCCCGGCCTCGAAGTCCCGCAGGAGGGCGAGGACCGGTCCGCCGTACTCCTGGAGCTTGGTGGCTCCCACGCCTCGGATGAGGGAGAGCTGGGGCAGGCTGGTGGGCTTGACGACGGCTATGTCCCGCAACGTGGCGTCGGCGAAGACTGTGTAGGCGGGCTTGGAGCGATCCTTGGCGATCTGGGAGCGCCAGGCCCGCAGCTCCTCGAACAGGGCGATGGTGCGAGGATCGTTGTTGGCCTCGAAGTCGGCGGCGGACTGCCGGGATCGCTCTCTGGCGGACTGCCGGCCCTGACGCCGGGAGGTGTCTCGGGCTCCGTGAGCGGTGGGCCACAGGCCGTCCAGGAAGCGGGAGGGCTTCCGGGCGGCCCGGCCTCCCGGCGTTACGGGCGCGCGCGTAGGAGATGACGAGGTGCTCTCGCGCGCGGGTGACGCCCACATAAAGCAGGCGCCGCTCCTCCTCGATGGCGGCCTGTCCCTCGGCCAGGGAGATCGGCAGCAGGCCCTCGCAGGCGCCCGTGAGGATGACGGCGTCCCACTCCAGGCCCCTTGGCGGCGTGCAGGGGAGGAGAGGGTGACGCCCTCGACGGTGGGGGCGTTCTGGGCGTCGGCGCGCTCTCGCAGCTCGGTGTGGAAGGCGTCGAGGTCGGCGCCGCGGGTCTGGGACATCTCGTCGGCCAGAGCCACCAGCGCGTTGAGGGCGTCCCAGCGCTCGCGCACGGCTCCGCGGGGGCGGGCGGCTCCTCGCTCCATCCCTCGCGGGACAGGACGGTGCGCGCGTCCTGCCCGAGGTCGCCGCTCAGGGTGGCCCTCTCGGTGCGGGCGGCACCGAGGATGACGGCCATGGCGCGCTTGACCTCCTCGCGCTCGAAGAAGCGCTCGCCGCCGCGCACGAGGTAGCCGATCTGGGCGCCGGCCAGGGCCTGCTCGAAGACCTCGGACTGGGAGTTGGTGCGGTACAGGATCGCGATCTCGCTCAGAGGGACCCCGGCGGCCTGCAGGCGGCGCACCTGGGCGACGGCGCCCTCGGCCTCGGCGACGTCGTCGTCGTAGGTCTCGAAGCGCACGGCGGGGCCGCTGGGACGCTGGGCGACCAGCTCGACGGCGCCGGCGGGCAGGTGCAGGCCGCCTCTCCCGCGCCGTGAGCGGGAGAGGACCTGGTTGGCCAGGGAGACGACCTGCGGGGTGGAGCGGTAGTCGCGGCTCAGGCGCACGGTGCGCGCGCCCTCGTAGCGGGTGGGGAAGCCGGTGAGGGAAGGCGGGGGTGGCCCCGGTGAAGGAGTAGATGGTCTGGGAGACGTCGCCGACGACGCACAGTTGTCGGCGCCTGCCCAGCCACAGGTCCAGCAGGCGCTGCTGGAGCGGGGAGACGTCCTGGTACTCGTCGACGACGAAGTGCTTGTACTGGCCGCGCACCTGGGAGGCGATGTCCTCGCGGTCCAGGAGGATGCCGATGGTCAGCAGGAGCACGTCCTCGAAGTCGATGACGCCGCGCTCGCTCTTGGCCTCCTCGTAGAGGGCCAGGACCTGGGCGACCGTGGCCGCCTCCTGACCGGCCACGCCCGTGCGGCCGGCGGCGACGGCGGCCTGGGCGTAGTCCTCGGGCAGGGTCATGGTGACCTTGGCCCACTCGACCTCGGCGGCGAGGTCCCGCACGGTGGCCCGGTCGGTGGGCAGGCCCAGGCGACGGGCGGCGGCGCCGACCAAGGGCGCCTTGTGGGCCTGGATGTCGGGGCGGCGCCCGCCGATGGCGGTGGGCCAGAAGTAGGTGAGCTGGCGCAGGGCGGCGGCGTGGAAGGTGCGGGCCTGAACGCCGGGGACGCCGAGGTCGGCCAGGCGCGAGCGCATCTCGCCGGCGGCGCGGGCGGTGAAGGTGACGGCCAGGACCTGGGTGGCCTGGTAGGCGCCGGTGGCCACGCCGTGGGCGATCCGATAGGTGATGGCCCGGGTCTTGCCGGTGCCGGCACCGGCAAGGACGCACAGAGGACCTTCGAGGTGCTCGGCGACCTCGCGCTGGTCGGGGTCGAGTGCCTCCAGAAGGCCGGCGGCATCCAGCTGGGCGCCGGGCCGGCGGGTCGGCGTGCCGATCGGGTCGGGGCGGGAGGTGGTCGGGCTCATCGGGACCAGCCTGCCACGGGTCGGTGACAAGAATCGGCGGCGGTGAGGAGACCGCGATGGAAACCGGTCGGCGAGGGCCGGACGGCCAAGACCGGTCAGGTCGGTGCGGTCGGCTCAGCAGACGTCAACTGACGATGGGGCCGCCGTACCAGTCCTCAATGAGGAGACGGGCGATGGAAGTGGGACCGGGCAGAAGGATGCTGCCGTCGCCAACACCAGCGGTGAGCTCGTCTCGGGAGACGAGACGGGCCTCGACGACCTCCTGGCCATCGGGGCGGGGCAGGTCCTCGCCGGGGGCCAGGCGCGCCCGACAACCGAGCATGAGGGAGCGCGGGAAGGGCCAGGGCTGGGAGGCAGCGTACTCGACCTCGGCCACGCGCAGCCCGGTCTCCTCCCGCACCTCGCGGGCGACGGCGGCCTCAACGGACTCTCCGGCCTCGACGAAGCCGGCCACCACCGAGTAGCGCCGGGGCGCCCAGGCGGCACCGCGCACGAGGAGGAGCCGGTCGGACTCGTCGACGACCGCCATGATGACGGCCGGGTCGGTACGCGGGAAGTGGACGGTGGCGCAGTCGGTGCACCTGCGGGCCCAGCCGGCCTCGATGGTCTCGGTGCGCCCGCCGCAGGCCGGGCAGTAGGCGGAGCGGGCGTGCCAGGCGGCCAGGGAGGCGGCGGTGGTGGCCAGGCCGGCGTCGCGGGCGGTCATCTGGGCGCCCATGGCCCGCAGGGCGGAGAGCGGGTAGCGCTCCAGCAGGCGGCGCAGGTCGGGGTGGTCGACGGCGGTGCCCTCGGCGTCGGAACCGGTGGCGGGCGGTTCGGGGGCGTCGGGGACCTCCAGGGCCGGGGGCACGACGACGGCGATCCAGCTGGGACCGGCGGGTGCGCCGTCGTCGGAGAGCTCGCGGCCCATGTAGAGGACGGTCAGGTCCGGGCGGTAGGTGGGCGCCGAGGCTCCGAGGTAGCCGGCGCGCAGATCGGGCAGGCCCCAGCCGCTGCGGGTGCCGGGGCCCTCCCAGGCGGTGGCGCCGGGACTGCCGATGAGGCTGGGTGGGGTGAGGCCGTCGTCGGGCAGATCGGGGTGGATGGCGGGGCCGGTCAGGGCGACGCGGCCGCGGGCATCGACCAGCAGCAGGCGGGTCTCGGGGTCGGCGGCGAGGCGCTCCAGCAACCCGGGCTCGCTGCGCCGCTCGGCGTCGCGGTCGGTGGCGGAGCGGGACAGGGCGAGCTGGTCGGTGCGCATGGCCTCACTCTCCCATCCTGTGGTGCGACGTGCACATGGGCACACCTATACCGATAGGAGAAAAGTATCGGCCCCCGGCAGTGCCGCCCGGACGCCCTGACGGTACCGGAGTCAGTCCGAGAGGATGGCCTCGAACTCCTCCTTGGAGGCGTAGGAGGACTGGGTGCCCCGCTTGGTCACCGAGTCCGCCGAGTAGCGGTTGGCCATCTCCAGGGAGGTGGCCGTATCGCCGGTGGAGACCAGGAAGTGGCTGAAGCAGCCGATGAAGGCGTCCCCCGCACCGGTGGTGTCGCGCGCCTCGACCGCCACGCCGGGGATGAGCCGGTCCTCGGTGCGGGTCATCCACAGGGCGCCGCGCGAGCCCAGGGTGACGATGACATTGGCGATGCCCACCTCCAGCAGGACCGCCGCGGCGTTGCGCACGTCGTCGAGGCTGTCCACGGGCATGCCGGTCAGCAGGGACAGCTCGCTCTCATTGGGCACGATGTACTGACAGTCGCGCACCTTCTCCAGCTCCAGGTCGGGCTGGGCCGGGGCCGGGTTGAGCAGCACGGGGATGGAGTGGCGCTTGCCCAGGGCCACCGCCTCGTAGACCGTCTCCAGGGGGATCTCGAGCTGCAGGACGATGAGCCGGCAGGCAGCGATCCGGTCCTCAGCACGACGCACATCCTGCGGACTGAGCAGGGCGTTGGCCCCCTTGACGATGAGGATGGAGTTGCGCGACTCCTCATCGACGAAGATGGGCGCCACCCCGCTGGCGGCCTCGGTGGACAGGACATGGGTGGTATCGATGCCGTTGCGCCGGTAGTTCTCGATGGTGCTCTCGGCGAAGAGGTCATTGCCGACCCGGGTGAGCATGAGCACTCGCGAGCCCAGCCTGGAGGCGCTGACCGCCTGGTTGGCGCCCTTGCCGCCGAAGCCCATGGCGAAGTCGGGCGCCTCCACGGTCTCGCCCTCGCTGGGCATGCGGGTGATATAGGTGATGAGATCCATGTTGCTGGAACCGATGACGGCGATGTCCTTGCCGCCCCCGCCGGCGCTGCTCGCGGCGTCTGTGAGATTGGTGCGATCGGCTGCCATGTCAGTTCTCCTTGAGTCCCGTGGTCACAGTGAAGGACCGGCTCTCGCCCGCCCCGAGCATGATGAGGGTGCCCGCCTCTCGGGCGGCGATGAAGCCCTCTGGCCGGGAGGTGCCCGGAAGGACGAAGGAGGCCACCTTCTGGTCAGGATTGTGCAGGATCCAGCGCGTGGCCGCGGGGAAATCCTTGCCCGAGAAGCGGGTTTGGAAGACATGCCCCTGGGGGGAGGCGAGCTCGAAGACGAGCTCGTCGTCGTAGCGCTCCAGACCATCGGCGAAGTAGACGATCTCGGGGTCGAAGGCGGTAGCCCCCTCCAGGGAGTCGGCGTCCATCTTCCCGGCCAGGATGTCCTCGTTGATCCTGTCCCACTCGGGATTGGGGGTCACATGCGCGGGTACGGTGCGCCGCAGCTGGAAGGAGCCCTCGGGCAGGGACTGGCTCATGACGCCATCGGGCACGAAGGCGTAGTTCATGTGGCACATGTACTGCAGCGGCATCGGGGCGTAGGTCGAGAGGTTGGCGACCCGCATGCCGATGGTCATCATGGAGGAGCCCACGCGCATCTCCACATGGGGCTGGGCCCGGTAGTGGCTGCCGAATCCCATGACGTACTCGTAGGAGGAGACGATCCGCACGGTGTCACCCTCGACCTCCAACCAGGCCTCGTCCATCGGGGCGCAGGGGAACTCCCCGTGCAGGGGGTGGTCATCCTGCGGCGAGGGGCAGCCGGCGGCCAGCAGGCCCGAGTGGAAGGCGAAGCAGCCGTAGGTGCCGACGATCTCCTGGGCGGGCCGGGGCTGGGAGAACATGTTGTCCATCCGCAGGCTCACGCCGTCCATCTGGACATCCCAGATGATCTGGCCCATGAAGGGCAGGACCTCGATCAGGCCCCGGGAGTTGGTCAGCCTCAACGAGGCCACGCCGGAGGGGTAGCGCAGGGCCCGGGCCTCGAAGTCCCGGGAGCGCAGGATGGTACGCGGCTCGGTGGTGAACAGCTCCGGGTGCAGGGGAATGGTGGTCATGTTCTCACTCGACTTTCTCACGGCGCGCTGAGGCGCGGTACTCGGACAGGAAGTAGACCAGGACGGCGGCGAAGCACAGCAGGGAGACCAGGAAGGAGACCTGCAGGGAGCCGATGGTGTCGGAGACCAGGCCCTGGATGGCCGGGACGACCGCACCGCCGATGATCGACATGACGATGACGGCGCCCCCGGTCTCGGTGTTGCGCTTGTCCTCGATGCTGTCCAGGGTGCGGGCGTAGATGGTGGCCCAGCACGGGCCGAACAGGCCCGAGGTGAGCACCGCGGCGTAGACGGAGGACATATTGGGCGCCAGGACCACCCACAGGAGGGTGGCGACCCCCAGGATCGAGTAGGCCACCAGGACCAGATCCTCGTTGAAGCGGGTCATGAGGACATTGGCGATGAACTTGCCCACGAAGAAGGCCACGAAAGCGGCGATGACGAAATTGGCGGCGGTGCGCTCGTTGAGCGTGTGATCCAGGTTCAATGCCAGACGGATGGTGAAGGACCATACGGCCGTCTGCATGCCCACGTAGAGGAACTGGGTGAGGATGCCCATGCGGAATCGCCCGTTGCGCGCCAGGTAGGACAGGGTCTCCCCGATGGTGGCCTTGGCCTCCTCATGGCGGTGGTTGAGGGGCTTGCAGTGGGGGAACTGGGTGATGGCCACCACGACGGCCAGGATGACCAGCACCACGATGATGACCTGGTAGGGCGCCAGGGTGCGCTGCAGGGCGGCCTCGGCCACCTGCTGGCGCTCCAGCCCGGTCAGGGAGGCCAGGCGGCTGTGCAGGGACTCGCCGCCGGTGAAGATGAGGTACTTGCCCAGCACCGCGCCGGCCAGGAAGCCCAGGGGCGTGAAGGTCTGGGAGATGTTGAGCCGCAGCGTCGAGGAGCGCTTGGGCCCGATCATCGAGGAGTAGGTGTTGGCGGAGGTCTCCAGGAAGGACAGGCCCACCGCGATGGCGAACAGGGCCGCCAGGAACACCGAGTAGGTGGCCACATGCGAGGCCGGGAAGAACAGCGTGCAGCCCACGATGTAGACGACCAGGCCGATGAGCAGCCCCGTCTTGTAGCTGGTGCGCCGGATGATCCGCGAGGAGGGGATGGCGATGAGGAAGTAGCCGCCGTAGAAGGCCGACTGAACGAAGGCCGAGGCGAAGTCCGACAGAGTGAAGACGGACTTGAACTGGGTGATGAGGATGTCGTTGAGGCTAGCGGCGGCGCCCCACATGGGGAAGCAGATCGACAGCAGGACGTACTGGAACATCGGGGTGCGGTCGAGGTAGCCGTCGGACAGCTGGGTGGTGGGGTCCTGATGAGCCCCCGGACGGCAGGGGTGGTGCGGGCGGTGCCGCTGGGCGCGGTCGTGGTGCTGCTCATGAACTGCCTCCCGTCAGGGCTCGCCGGGAGTGGCCGGTGCGCCGGGCAGCAGTGGTCGCCTGCGAACCTGGCGAGGCGTGATCGATGATGCGCGACAGTGGTACCACGAGAACTCCTTTGTCCGAATGCACAGCAGCGCCTCGATGACGCCGATGACGCCGCCCCAGCGGCGCCTTCTGCGCTGCCGGGCGTGATGGGAACCGTAAGGGGAAGGTAGCAATCCACCGGGGACCTGCACGAGCCCCCAGTGAACGAATGTTCCGCGAACATTTTGTTGCTATTGCAGCGAAATATCGACCTTAAGGCGCCGCAAGGGGTGGGGTTCTGGCGCAGAGGTGCTCACTTGGAACATATGTGCCCGCGGTCGCGGGCGCCCGCCGGCGGCCGGCAGGCTCACTGCTGGGGAGCCATGGCGTCGTCGATCTCCAGGACGCCGCGTGCGGCGGAGACGTCGGTGATGAGCCGGTTGACATAGCCGTTGGCCAGGGCCGCCCGCATCACCGGCGCCTTGGCCTCGCCCCCGGCCACGAGGATCCTCTGCTCCTTGCTGCGCAGCTCGGCCAGGGTGATGCCGGTGGTGCGGTGGGTGAGGTCGGGCAGGCAGATCCGGCCGTGGACGTCGATGAAGTGCGAGCACAGGTCCCCGGCGCCGCGCTCGATGAGGGCCTCGCGCTCGACGGCGCTGAGCACCTCGTGCCCCAGGTGCTGGAGGTCGGAGTGGATCTCCCCCACGGTGAACAGCGCGATGCGCGCCTGGTCGACCATCTCCATGACGCGGCGCCCCCGGGGTGTGCGGTGCAGGTCGTTGCGCTCGGCGATGCTCCCCAGCACCAGCGGCATGTCCAGGAGGTGGAGGTGGGCGTCGAAGGCCTGCGCCATCCGCACGAGGCAGGCCTCCTCATCGAGCCCCCGCTCGGCGGGCAGCAGGCCGCGAGCCATCTGGATGAGCTCGACGTGGTGACGGTGCACGGGTTCCAGGGATCGGGCGAGCTCGACCAGAGTGCGTGAACCTACGGTCCCAATGCGATCCCCGTCACGGACCAGGGAGGACAGCAGGCGGGCGCCCTCCCGGCCCAGGGCGGCGCGCAGCAGGTCCTCCCCCCGGGCCGACGGGGCTGACCAGCCGGACGTCGAGCAGGTTGAAGCGCTCGCGCAGGGTATCCAGGAGCATGGGATCCTGCTCGCGGGGGTCGTGGATCTCGATGCGCACGAAGCCGCGCCGGCGGGCGTAGGCCAGCAGCTTGGAGACGGTGGGCCGTGACACGTGCAGGCGCCGGGCGACCTCCTGCTGGCTGAGCCCGGCGTAGTAGAGCTTGGCCGCATCCAGGGCCTGGACCTCCTTGGCCGACAGCCCCGGCGCATATGCCGTCATGTCTGCCTCCCCGCGCTCGGTGCCCTGCTCCAGCCCGCCCAGCCCTAATGGCCCGCCCCCTGCCCCGCTGCGCATCTCCAGGCGGGTTCTGGCCGGCCAACCCCGAGTTGTCCGCCTGATCCCGTCAGCCCCCGATCCGAAGATGTGCAACTAGGGTGGAGGCATGCCCGCGCGCACCTATCTTGATCACGCCGCCACGTCCCCGGTCCGTCCCGAGGTGGCCCAGCAGGTCGCCGAGGATCTGGCCAGTGGGCTCGGCGGCTGGGCGAATCCGAGCGCGCAGCACACTGCGGGCCGGCGGGTTGCGGGTCTGCTGGCCCAGGCGCGTGCCCGGATCGCCCAGGCCCTCGGGGTCAATGCCCATGAGGTGGTCCTGACCTCCGGCGGGACGGAGGCCGATGCCCTGGTGGTCTCAGGCCGGGCGCGTGCGGTGCCGGGCGGGCGGCTGGTGGTCTCGCCGATCGAGCACCCGGCGGTCCTGGACTCGGCGCGTACCGCCGCGGCCGAGCTGGGCGCGGAGCTGAGCCTGCTGGAGGTCGATGCCGCCGGACGGGTGGTGCTCGACTCGGTGGCCCCGGGCGGTGGTGCCCGCAGCCGACGTCGACCACTCCCCCGCTTCCCTGGTCTCGGTCATGACGGCCAACAACGAGACCGGCGTGGTTCAGGACATGGCGGCGCTGGTGGCGGGCGTGCGGGAGGCGAGCGGGGCCGAACGCCCCGACGAGGCCGGCTACGTGCCCGTTCACTCCGACGCAGTCGCGGCCCTGGGGAAGGTTCCCGTGGACTTCCACGGCTGGGGCCTGGATGCGATGAGCCTGACGGGGGCACAAGCTGGGGGGCGCCGGTGGGCGTGGGGGGCACTGGTGGCTCGCCGCGACCTGGTGCTGACGCCGGCCACGGGCGGGGGCCGTCAGGGAGCAGGGGTATCCGCTCGGGCACGCAGGACGTGGTGGCGGCCCGAGCGCTGGCCCTGGCGGTGGAGCTGGCAGTGGCCGAACAGCAGGAGCAGGAGGCCAGGCTGGCGGTGCTGCGGCGCCGACTCCTGGAGGTGCCGGGGCGCTTCCGGGGGTTCACGCCACGCTGCCCGAGGACGCCGATCATGTGGCCTCCACGGCGCACCTGTGGTTCGAGGAGACCGACGCCGAGGCGCTGCTCATGGCCCTGGACCTGGCGGGGATCGACGCATCAGCGGGATCGGCCTGCCACGCCGGGGTCGCCCAGCCGAGCCATGTGCTCCTGGCGATGGGCTTCGAGGAGGGTCCGGCCCGCTCCACGCTGCGCTGCTCCCTAGGCCGGGAGACTGGCCCCGACGACGTCGAGCGCCTGCTCACCGCCCTGCCCGCCGCTCTAGAGAGTGCCAGACGCGCCTGGAAGGTGACGCACAGGCTGCATCGTGACGCGTGATTGTCCGGGCATCGGGTTCCCTCCTTGAAACACCAATAGCGATACCAGACCTCACGCCTCCATTGGCCTCTTAACGAGCCTAAAGAGGCGGTCGCTGTCATCGTCCTAGAGAAAACGCAAAACAGACCGGTGCTCTCTGTCATAGTGGGGACATGCTCAGGCAGAACAAACGCGTTGTGATCCGCTGCGCGCAGGTCCTGGGCGCCGTAGCCCTGGGACTTGTCTCGATCGCGGGCACCTGGTCCGTCACCGGTTCCTGGAGCATCACAGCGGGCGCAGCCCTGGCCTTCATCGTCCTGCGCTGGTGCCGCGAGCGCCCCGATGCCGTCCTCGGCGCCCACCTTGTCCTGTGCGCACTTCAGCTGAGCGTCGTCGATTCCCCGCTTCCAGCGGACCTCGCGGCCACCGTGTCCTTCTACGCGGTCGGTCGGTGGGGTAGACGCGAGTTCATACCTGCATGGGCGGCGGCCGTCGTCGTCGGCGCGGCACTGGGCGCATGGGACTGGAACTGGGATGAACTGGGCATCGTCCCAACCTCCCTGTGGGCTCAGGACATGGCACAGGCGATCTTCGCGCAGTTGTGCATCGCCGCCGTCTCCTGGGGCCTGGGCAGCTTGATGACGCAGCGCCGCCAGTTGCGGGCCAGCCGTCTGGCCACGGAGAAGCAGCGCCAGGCGGCGCATGACGCCGCACTGCGCAACGAGATCGCCCGGGAGGTTCACGATGTTGTCGGGCACTCCCTGGCGCTGATCGCCGTGCAGGCCGAAGCGGGTCACTACCTGGCGACCGGCTCGGAGGACATTGATGTTTCATCCACGGAGCGACTGGAACAAGCGGCCCAGGCGCTCGGGCAGATCCGGGCGACAGCGCGCTCGGCGCTGGCCGACACCCGCGATCTCACCCAGACCCTAGCCTCTCCTCCACAACCGGGAGGACCACCAGGCATTGCGGATTCCGCTGAGCCTGACGGTGCCCGACCCGCCTCTCCAATCACTGAGAAACCGCTGCACCCAGTCCCGAGGATCGCCGATCTTCCCGAACTCGTTGACGACGTCCGGGCGACCGGACTGCCAGTCACCCTGTCAGTGGACGACCGGCTGATCAGTGAGGACGAGCAGACGGGAGGCCACAGCCTGCTCAGCGCGCAGGCACAGCTCGCTCTCTACCGGACAGCGCAGGAGTCCTTGACCAACATACTCAAGCACGCGAAGGCCGCCACGGCCGAGGTAAGGCTGGAGTACCGTGACAACGCGCCCAACAAGGACGTGGTCCTGACCATTACCGATCACCCCGGCACGGCCAGCAGTGGGACCTCTCCCCCGCTGGTCGGCATTCACCTCTCGCCTGAGGCGATACCGGCAGTCACCGGCGGAGGCCAGGGGCTGGTGAACCTGCGCCAACGCCTGGCAGCGGTCGGAGGGTCCCTTCAGGCGGGCCCCGACCCCGATGGGGGATTCATCGTGCGTGCCCGTATTCCCACCGAAGCCTCGCAGTCGACGTTCACATTCTCGGAGGTGAGCTGATATGACCCGACCACTGCGCATCGCGCTGGTGGACGATCAGGACCTGGTCCGTTCCGGCTTCCGTATGATTCTCGATGCCCAGAAGGACATGTGTGTGGTCGGTCAGGCCTCCGACGGCGTCAGCGCCCTGGACATGGTCAAGGCCACTCACCCCGATATCGTCCTCATGGATATCAGGATGCCCACCTTGGACGGTATCTCCGCCACTCGTGCAGTTCTGGGTACCGACCCCGACCTCAAGGTGCTCATCCTGACCACCTTCGACGTGGACGACTATCTCGTGGCAGCAATGCGAGCCGGAGCTTCGGGATTCCTGCTCAAGGACACGACGGCGCCCGAACTCTTGGCCGGGATCCGCGCCGTGGCCCGAGGGGACTCGGTGGTGGCACCATCGGCCACACGCCGGCTGCTGAAGCGGTGGTTTGCCCCCGCCGGTTCCACCGCCGGCCCAGCCGGCCCCTCGGAGCCCGGCGCCGGCACCGTACATACAGAGTCCATCGATGCTCTATCCGATCGGGAGAAGGAGATCGTCACGCTGGTCGGACGCGCCATGAGCAACGCCGAGATCGCCCAGCACCTCGTCCTGGCCGAGTCGACGATCAAGTCCCACCTCAACCGGATCCTGCGCAAGCTGGAGCTGCGTGACCGGGCCCAGCTCATTGTGCTGGCCTACGAGAGCGGACTCGTGCGCGTGGGTGGGTAACCCGGCACCGGTTGCGCGTCCCCGAGTTGGAAATCGCCCCGACACCTTGCAACCCCGGGTGGAAACTGGCCCCCATCGGTCACGATGACCATCGTCGGGCTCTACGGTCGGCTCCATGAGTTCCAGCAACCGGTTCCATTTCCTCGACTCCTTGCGCGGCTTCGCCGTCGCAGGCATTCTCCTCGTCAACGCCGCCGATCTCATGTGCCTGGGACATGACGTCCCGGTCCTGCCCTTCCAAGCCGTCCCGTTGGCGGAGAACGTCCTGAACTTCCTGGTGGCGACCCGCTTCGTACCGATCTTCTCCTTCATGTTCGGAATGAGCATGGGCTTCGTCATCGATTCCGCGATCCGCCGGGGCGCCCCTGCCTGGAAGATCCTGCTGCGCCGCCTGGCCGCGCTTTTGGTGATTGGGCTACTCCACTCGATCCTCTATCCCGGTGAGATCCTGCGCGACTACGCGGTTGCGGGAGCCATCCTCCCTGCCATTCGCCCTCAAGGTCCCGCGCTCCGTGCGTCTGGTACTCGGTCTGCTGGCGACGGTCGGCGCCTACGCATTCACAGGAGGAGGGGCACTATCGCTGCCCGGGCTGTTCCTTCTGGGATCGGCGGCCCAGGCCTACGGCCTTCCGGCACGGCTCGAGCACGCCGACCGTCGGATCGGGGCGGCGACGCTCATCTTCACAGCCGCCAGCGCGGCCGCGGTCCCCTGGCAGGCCGCCGAGGGCGGTGATCCCAGGTTCTCCACGCCAGGAGGTATTGCCGGTGGCCTCATGGCCTGCCTCTACATCTCCCTTCTGGCGCTGCTCTGGCGCACCCCGGTGCGGCGGGCCCTGAGCGCGGTGTTCGAGCCCCTGGGCCGCATGGCGCTGACCTGCTACGTCACCGCTTCCTTCGTCATGGTACCGGCGGGAGTGCTGCTCGATTCGCGCTCCACCCACGACGTGATTCCCGGTCTCATCGTCGCTGCCGCGGTTCTGCCCCTCCAATGGGTGTTCTGCCGTCTTTGGCTCTCCCGGTTCGCCTACGGCCCCCTGGAGTGGGCGTGGCGGTGCGTCACCTGGTGGCGGTGGGTTCCGCTGCAGCACCAGCAGTCACAGTGGCCTGACAATCAGTCAGGCCCACACGGGTATGCTCGGTTACCGACGACCGGGGTAATGTAGACCCTGTCCTCCGTATCTCAGGATCCCGACGTCCTCCCGTACAGGGGAACAACGAAGAGACCGCCGCCCGTCGTACAGCGCCTCTCGCGCCGAGGAGCATCACATGCCAACCGCCTCGAACAAGATGATCGGCGACTTCAGCGGCAAGCCGGCAACAGCCGGCATGTACACCGCAATTGAGTCCTATGTCATTTCGCTCGGCTCCGCCGAGAAGCACCTGACGGCCCAGGTGAGTTTCTCCGTCAACCGGAAGTTCCTGTGGATATGGGTTTATGAGAAGACATCCGATGGCACCCTGTTCCTGAACGTGAGGCTCGACCGGCCCTTGGAGGATCCGCACTTCCATCGCATCAGCCAGATCAGCGCGAACAGGTGGAACCACCACGTCGTCGTCAAGACGATGGAGGCCGCGCAGAGCGGTTGGCTCAGAGACCTCATTCGTGCCGGTTACGAGTTCGCCGCCCGTTGATCGGCCCTCAACAGCAGCGCAACGGCACCATTCAGCCGACTATCTGTTCACGGGTCCGGGAGCTCACACGCGATCGACGAACTGAGCGGCGATCTCCTGAGGGACGGGGTCCCATTTTCGTACGTAACTGATGGCGCGCGCACGCCCGACTCCTCTCCCGGAGTCGCGCAGGCGCCGCACCTCGGCACGATCCAGCGGGGTCTCCGAGAGCATGCGATCGATCGACAGACCGTAAGCCTGTCGGAAGAACATTCGTTCCTGCTCACGCTTCGTCATCGGGCGCTCGTGGCCGTTTGCCAGCTTCCAGACGAACAGCAGCATGGCAGTAATGGCCAAGAAAGATAACCAGATATCAGACATTGCAGCTCCTTCGTGAACGAACAGGCATGAACACCATGACACGGACAACTACTCCCGGAGCAATAACCCTTCACTCCTCGTGCCCACTACCTCAACGAGTCTGGCGAAGCGATCGTAGTCGTCCTGGAGGGATCTGAAGGTCTCTCGCAGGAATCCCGTCTCCTGCTCGTACTCGCTCAGGCCCCGGTAGTAGAAGGCCTTCGAGTCGAGCACGATGAACGGCATGATGCCGTTGTCCAGGCACTGCTGGAACATGTTCGGGCGCTACCGCCTCGTGTCCGCCCACCATGTTGGGAACACGCTTGTGCTCCCCGACGGACAATGAAGAACACCGAGCATCGGCACTGATCGCGCAAGGGCTGGGCGAAACTGCGGGCATCAGTGGTGTACTCGTCAGTCATGACCACTCCTTCCTCAGTCTCACCCTATGCCGGGAACCACAACGTCTCCTGGATTCTCCCGGTTGCCCCGTCGCGGTCGACCTGCGGTAGCCTGCCACGGCTGTAGCAACAGCTACCCGCCTGCCTGAAGGAGACCCTCGTGCGCGTCCTGGCCGCCCTGTCCGGCGGAGTCGACTCCGCCGTCGCCGCGGCGCGCGCCGTCGACGCCGGCCACGAGGTCGTGGGCGTCCACATGGCCCTGACCCGCAACCGCGCCCAGACCCGCACGGGCTCACGCGGCTGCTGCTCCATCGAGGACTCCGCCGACGCCCGCTGGGCCGCCCAGATCCTGGGCATCCCCTTCTACGTATGGGACCTGTCCGAGGAGTTCGAGGAGCGCGTCGTGGCCGACTTCCTCGACGAGTACCGCGCCGGGCGCACCCCCAACCCGTGCGTGCGCTGCAACGAGCGCGTCAAGTTCGACGCCCTCCTGGAGCGCGGCCTGGCCCTGGGCTTCGACGCCGTCGCCACCGGCCACTACGCGCGCCTGAGCGGCGGCGCCGCCTCCGGCCGCCCCGGGGACACCTCCGGCCTGATCCTGCGCCGCGCCGTCGACACCGCCAAGGACCAGTCCTACGTCCTGGCTGTCTCCGGCCGCGAGGGGCTGGCCCGGGCTCTCTTCCCGCTGGGCGACGCGCCCTCCAAGGCACAGGTGCGTGCCGAGGCCGAGGCCCGCGGCCTGCCGGTGGCCTCCAAGCCGGACTCCTACGACATCTGCTTCGTGGCCGACGGCGACACGCGCGGTTTCCTCACCCGCTCGCTCGGCGCCCACGAGGGCGCCATGGTCTCCCCCGATGGTGAGGTCCTGGGAAGCCACCAGGGCTACTTCGGCTTCACCGTCGGCCAGCGCAAGGGCCTGGGCCTGTCCCGCCCGGCCGACGACGGACGTCCGCGCTACGTCATCGAGACCCGCCCTGCCACCAATGAGGTCGTCGTCGGCCCCGAGGAGCTGCTCAGCCGCACCACGGTCGACGGTGACGGACTCGTCCTGCTGGCCGATCCCGAGCCGCTCGCCGGTGGTCTGACTGGCGACAACTCCGACCTCGGAGGCTCCCCCGCCGTCGGCTGGCAGGAGGTCGGTGTCCAGGTGCGCGCCCACGGTCGCCCGGTCCCGGCGCAAGTCTGCGTTGATGAGGCACAGGGCCTCCTGCACGCCAAGCTGGCCGCCCCCTTACGCGGCGTCGCCGCCGGCCAGAGCCTGGTCATCTACGGAGGCGCCGACGGCGACCAGGTCCTCGCCCAGGCGACCGTCGCCTCCGCGCAGGCCCCCAGTCGTGCCGTCGCCTGAAATCAGGCTCCAATCCTCGGTTTCCCGTCGCGCCGTCGCTGCGCAAAAGGGCTAGGGTTGAGACACCCCCGGCGCCCAGCAGAACCAGCAGGAAAGGGATCCTCCAGCATGCCAGCCGAGACGCCCGCCGATTCTCCGTCGGACACACAGCCCGGCTCCCCGCCTGACCTCCCCGCCCAGGATCCGGAGCGCTACATCGCCACCGTCAAGCTCGGTCCCAAGTCGCAGATCGTCATCCCCAAGGAGGTCCGGGACATCTTCGACCTGGCCCCGGGGGACAACCTGCTCCTTCTGGCAGACCGCACCCATGGAATCGCCCTGGTGAACCCGGCCGACTATGCCGACGTCGTCGCCGCCGCCTTCGACGCGGCCGCGCCCAAGACCGGCGGCACAGCGACGCCCGGGGCCACGGCATAGTCACCGCGCCCCGGGCGCCCGGGCACCAGGGCTCCTGCAGCCCCTGTTCAGCGCAGGCAGGTGTGCCGCTCGATCGCGCGCACCGCCCACCAGGCCAGGATCGCGGCCAGGATCGGCGCCACCACGACGGAACCGATTCCCACCAGTTGCGGTTCCTGGTCCAATCGGACAGCCTCGATGAACTGCGGAAGCATCATGCGTGTGACGATCCGCCCGCTGGTCAGATCCAGCGACAGCGGCAGCAGCAGCGCGGCGACCAGAGACACGATCTGGTTGACCGCGTAGAGGATGACGAAGCCGACTGCGGGCGCCCCGAAGCCGAGGCGGTTCCAGCGACCCTGCGCTCCGATGCTCATCACCGCTGCGACCTCGATGATCGTCACGACGGCGCCCCCAACCACGGCCAGCCCGTAGAAGACGAGTATGCCGGCTCCCACCATGCCGATCATCTGACGTACCGCCTGAAGAAGCTCCTCCAGCGTGGTACCGCGCAGGTGCACGTAGGTAGCGAGCCAGCCGACACCGAGGAGCGCGGCCACCGCGGCCGACACCAGCCCGGCGATGACGGCGTACAGCGTCTTGGCAGTGAAGATCACGCGCCCCCTCACCGGCAGGCTCATGGTGAGGTAGCCGCGGGCCCGGCGCGACATGGCCAGGCTGACGCGCAGCTTCTCCCCCATGCCCTTGCTCATCTCCTTCAGGGTGCGGTCGGTCGGCAGGTTGAAGAAGCGCACGAGCTCGGCGGCCTTGCCTGAGTCGAAGTCGGCGAAGAACCGCCGGTACTGGGCGATGGCGGCCGGGACGGTCAGGTTGGTGGCCAGGAAGTTCGTATCCGGCAGGAAGGAGACGAGCGCCTTGGACTCGGGCCCGGGATCGTGCCCGGCGATTCGGACCCGGCCGTCGTAGTCGGCCAGGACTCCGGCCAGAATCTTGAGCAGGGTGGTCTTGCCCGATCCGTTGGAGCCCATGAGGCCGACGATCCGCCCGGGCGGGAGCTCGAGGCTCAGCCAGTCCAGCGCGGGCCGCCCCTGGAAGGTCTTGGTGAGGTTCTCGACGACAACGAGTGGTTCGGCGCCGTCGAGAGAGGGAATAGTGGTGGGTTTGCTGAGGGTCTGTGCGCTCATGACGCATCTCCTGTTGTCTGGCGGCCCTGGCGGTCCGGAGCCCACCAGCGCTCGGTGAGGAGCGCCGTGGTTTGGTCCAGGTCCATGCCGATGGCGGTGAGGGTGTCGATGTAGGCGTCCGTGGCCCCCGAGGCCAGGCTCCGACGAACAGAGTCGATGGTGCTCGCCCTCGTGGTGACGAAGCGTCCAGCGGTGCGTTCTGTTGCGGTGAGCCCCTCACCGTCCAGCGCGCCCAGTGCTCGCTGGACGGTGTTGGGGTTGACTCCGGTGTCCGCAGCGAGCTCGCGCACGCTGGGGATCTTGGAGCCCGGGGGCCACTGGCCGGAGACGATCCGACGGCGGAAGTCATCGGCCAGCTGGACCCAGATCGGACGGGAGTCGTCGAGATCCATGGCTCTCCTGGTGCTCGGGGACGGGTACTGCTCATGAGCGCAGCACAGGCGACCTCATCAAACCGTCTGTGTTACTGCACTAATACAGTGACACAGACGGATAGTGACGTCAAGTCGGATCACCCCCGACCTGCCGCACCGACTCGAGCGCACACGACATGCAGCCGCACGAGCAGCAGACGCCCTCCGAGCCGAGAAACAAAAAAGAACAAATATTCCCCTGAGAATTACCAAGAAAAGTGATTGCTGAATATCCACCAGTTGATCGATCATCTAATTCGCCTTTCGTTCAGCTC
>BNJS01003255.1_pt1 | contig 36672 bp, 44 predicted proteins | sample 8540461 | NCBI WGS metagenome assembly BNJS01 (sample SAMD00202454, study PRJDB9452) | human saliva metagenome | isolation source: human saliva | place: Japan
ACAGCCTTATTTATGAGAGCGATATTCAAATGCATCCAACGGTATCGAAGCAATAACAACTCTGATATTTTACCAGCAACCATTTATATGGTGATTGGCGTGTTAGGATTGGTGTGAGGAGGGATGTTTATACCTACTGGTACATTCCACTAACTGGCCCTGAATGCGAGAATTCATCGCTCAGCAAAATAAAAACAAATAAAATTAACTCTTAGAAACTATAAGCAAGTAGTTCCTAAGAGTTTTCTGTCTAGTGCTAATTACCATATATGACAATTGCGCCCACGTAATGTTCCAAAGTGTAACCACGCCTAATTAGCGCCGTTAGAAAGCACCTTTCCCCTGGAACTCATCCCATCATAGCGAAGCTTTTTATAAGCTTGGCTTAGCTACCACAGCACAGTGATATTTTCAGAAGAACCAAGATAAAAGACCGTAGGCGTTCTGCAAATATAAATTTACTATACAAAGATTACGAAGAATCTTACCGATCCTATAATCGCAGTAGTGGGGATGGTATCGAAAGATAAATTAAAGGAGTTAGGAATTGATTCCCTTACTCCCTTGAAGCTTTGAAGGCATGACCAAGGTTCGAACCGGTACCTATTACAGCGATTATAGAGAAATCCGTAAGGATTTGAAGTAATCTACTCGTAAGTAAGGTAGTATCTACTATTTATTTTTTGTACGATTTTGTCGGCGTTGTTTTTGACGGATCTCCTGGCCAAGTTTTTTCTTATAGCCAGGTTTTACGTTTTTCTTCGCCTCTTGATCATGCCCTTTGAGGCGAGGATCTAAGTCTTTGGATTGCGTGTTTTTACGTTTCTCACGACGAGAGCGGTCATAACTTTCCACAAGCTCCCCATTTTTCAATTCAACCGTTTCAAAAGAAATGCCTTTCCCTTCTAATGTTTGAATGGCTTGTTCTTGGTCTGGTGTGTAGAAAGTGATGGCAGTTCCTTCAAGACCATTACGTCCAGTACGACCAACACGGTGAATGAAGAATTCTAATTCGCCAGGGATTTCTAAGTTGATGACATGAGAAACGCCTTCGATATCAATTCCACGTGCAGCAAGGTCAGTTGCGACAACGAATTGATAATCCATTTGCTGAATTTGTTTCATCACACGGCGACGTTCTCTTGATGGGAATATCTCCGTGAATCGTTGCCACTTTGAAGTTATGATTGCGAAGGTCTTTTGTAACTTCGTCTGCTTTTTGCTTCGTATTTACAAAAATTAGCACGAGGTAAGGATGACCCATTACAAGTAACTGACGAAGAACGTCCATTGGGTTTTGTGCCTTTGTAACTAGTAATTGGTTTTTAATCGTTGGTGAAATGAGTTGTGTATTCTCGATTTGAATGACCTTTGGATTGCCCAAGTATTTCTTCAAGAATGGTTTGATCTTTATCTGGGAATCGTTGCAGAGAAAACAGACATTTTGTAAGTTTTCTGGCATACGAGATGCAATCTCATCGACAGTTTCTAAGAATCCCTAAGTCGAACGTCATGTCGGCTTCATCAACGACCATCATTTGAACGGTTTGAACGAAGAGGGCGTTCTCTTGCATTAAGTCGAAAATACGACCAGGTGTCCCAATCACGATATGTGGTTGCGTTTGCGTTAATTTTGCCACTTGGCGTTTTTTATCAGTACCACCGATACATTTTTCTAATAAGATTTCTGTATCACTAAATGTCAGAGTTGTGATGCAACAGCGGTTAATTGTTCTGCGAGTTCTCGACTTGGAACAGTAATCACTAAGTTGCAATTCTTGACGGCTAGGGTCGATTTTGTTGATGAGTGGTAATAGGAAACTATGGCTCTTTCCGCTCCCAGTTTGCGATTGACCAATCACTGATTCTCCTTTTAATAAAAGAGGGATGATGCGTTCTTGAATAGGTGTTGGTTGTGTAAATTTTAAGTCAGCCAATGCTTTTTGCAAATAAGGCTGTAATGCGTAATCTGTAAATTTCATGTTTTTCATCTCTTTTCTTTCTCTATGTAGCGGGATTATTATACCATAAATTAACAAGCTTGGGGGATTTTGGAGAGTGGGCAAAATTTTTGCGTATCCTGTTTGGTGGGTGGTATGATGAATGAAGAAAGAAACAGTTTTCATAACTGTATTTAATTTTAGGAGGAATTTAGTAATGACTTATGAATTACCAAAATTAGAATATGCGTTTGACGCGTTAGAACCACATTTTGATGCACGTACAATGGAAATCCACCATGACAACATCACAATGCATATGTTACAAATTTAAACGCAGCGGTAGAAAAACACCCTGAATTATTCGAAAAAACAGTTGAAGAATTAATTAGCGATTTAAACGCTGTTCCTGAAGATATCCGTGTAGCCGTTCGCAACAACGGTGGTGGACATGCAAACCACAGCTTATTCTGGACTCAATTATCTCTTGATGGTGCAAAAGCTCCAGAAGGTGCTTTATTAGCAGCAATCAACGAAGCATTCGGAAGCTTCGACGCATTCAAAGCAGCATTCGCTCAAGCAGCAGCTACTCGCTTTGGTTCAGGTTGGGCTTGGTTAGTTCTTTCTAACGGAAAATTAGAAGTTGTTTCTACTCCAAACCAAGACAGCCCTCTATCAGAAGGTAAAACTCCATTATTAGGATTAGATGTATGGGAACATGCATACTACCTAAACTACCAAAACCGTCGTCCAGATTACATTTCAGCATTCTGGAATGTTGTAAACTGGGATGAAGTAGCTCGTCGTTTTGAAGCTGCTAAATAATTGATAAAAAAAACGAAGACCGATGTCTCCTAAGAGGCTTCGGTCTTTTTTCGTTTTCGTTTAATTAAAGTGAGGATTAATAGTAGAAGAGAAGCGATACTCACAAGGCTTCCTTCCAGTAAGAATGGGGTGGTATAACGATATTCGATTTGGTGAGTCCCTTTGGAAATTGTAAACCCAAGCAGGCTATCCAAAATCTTGTAGGTTTCCACTTCTTGCCCGTCTACCCAAATGTTTCCATCCTGTTGAATAAGGGAATTGTTGTGAGAACGGTAGAATCTTCCAAGACTGTCATCGTTCCTGCAAAATGAGTAGCAGAGAAAGTTTCCAGTTTTAATTCTTGTTCTTTCGTCTTTTCCAGTCGTTCGTTTAAGAGCTTCGTATCCAGTGTGTAAAGGCTCAATTTTGAAAATTCAAATCCATCATTTTTAATCGTAATACGAAGAGTTTGAGGTTGTCTTTTTTGATTGTTAGCAACGCTGAGTAGCACAGGTTTGGATTGAACTGGATAGAATGCATACGGCTCTCCATTTAACGTCATTTCCAAGTCTTTTTCTCCCATTGTTCCGGATATCTCTAAGTAAATCGGATCATCTGTTTCGGGAGTAAAAGTGAGCGTAATGCTTCCTTCTTGTTGGCCTTCCTTAAATTGGATGCGTTGATACACAACAGGAGTACCACTAATATTCTCGTAATCTGTATTGTAAGTGACTCTTGTCAAAATATCTTTTGGACTTGTGGTTCCACTAAGGGCATTTGCCAATTGGTTTTGCATCGTAATCGGGTGGTTCGTCGGTACTTTCATTGACTTCAGTATTGATTTCATTGGATAAGCAATGGAAAGCACGTTTGGATTGGTTACGATACGTCCTTTGTCAAACGTTGCCACAGTAGAGAAATCTTCCAAGTCTTTGCGTTCCCATCTCTCGTTATACGAAGCGTCGGTTGTAGCAATAAATGTGTTCTTGATACCAAGAAGCGCGTCTGTTAATAAGGTGCCGTTGCTATAGTTGACATAGGCGGTTCCTTGACGGACTCCAATCGCTTCAAAGAATCGTTCCGTTTCCTTTTCAAAGGTGGATGAAAAATGCGATACACCATACGTTGGAATATGCAAGCTATCATTTTTTGAACGTAGAGCTGTTTTCTCACTACGATAGAAATCTCCTTCAGAAGGTCGTAATAACGTAGACCAATTTGATAAAGCGGTTTGATACGCAGTAAAGTCGGAATGCATTACATATCCTAATCTCGAAAGGGTGATGATGCTGTTTAATAACAATTCGATTACAACAAGAGAGACAAGGAATTTTCTATGGGATGTTCTCCCGCGCCCAATCAGAATCAGGCAATAGAGAATACCCATGGATAATCCAAAGCCTATCGCAATTTGCCAGCCTTGTAAGTAGTCTTGAGGGAAGAGAATAAATCCAATTCCTGTGCCTAAAGCAAGGAAGAAATAGGCAAATGTTTCGAATAAGGAAATGGATGTTTTTTTCAAAGCTTGTTGATAGCCTAGGTAGACCATCCAAAAGCTGAATAAGAATGAGAAACGATACGAATACCAATTCGGAAGTTGTCCTGCATGCCAGAGTTTATCGAAAAACTCAATATTGAAACTGATGAGTAAAACGATGGTGATGACAAGGGCATATAGACGTTGCGAAAGTGGGACTACACGTTCCTTGAAATAACAAAGGAAACTAAATAGTGCAAGACTTCCCACAAAAATATTCGGATATCCCTTCATCATATGATTAAAATCAAAACTACCAATAAAGAGTTTTGAAAGCATCAAGAGAGGATTATATTCTGATTTAAAACTCCATGAAATCGTCGTGGCAGTCCCTTTACTTCCTAGAAGACTATAGAAGGTTGGGAGGAGAATGACCATGATTAATCCCACAGAAATCAGACTATAAAATACAAATCGGCCAAAATTGTTTTCCAAATTCTTTCCAAGAGAAGGTCTCTTGAGTTTCTAAAAAAGCATACGGGAAATAGAGGCCCAAGAAGAGGCAAATCATATATCCGGTATAGTAATTGCTTAAAATGGTGATGGATAATGGAATCACATAATATAAAGGGTTTCGATGTTTCAGTAGAGCATCTACTCCAAGAATAATGAGTGGAAGTCCGATAAGAGCATCCAACCACATCACATTCAATTGATTCGCCGAGAGATAACTCATGAATCCATAGGAGAGTGCAAATAGCAGCGCGGTCATGTTTCTTTGTTTGAATTTAACATCGATGAGTAATGCAAAACTGAGCGTACTCAAAACTAGTTTTAAGAAAATAAGGAGTGAAACACCCATTGCAATTTTGGAAGTGGGAATAAGTAGAAACAGGAGATTAAATGGACTCATTAAATAGTATGCCCATAGACTCACCATTTCTCCGCCAATTGACTTCGAGAAGCTATAGAAAAACTGTTCAGGATGATGTAAGAGCGTATCCTTATAGTAACTAAAGAAGTCGACGTATTGTTGTCCAAGGTCGATTGTGAGCCATGTTCGATTTCCAAAAGGAGTGATCGTAAAGATTAGGAAAATCGTTAGAATCATCATCGATGGAATCAAAATGCTGAGCGTATAATAAGTCTTTTTAGTCATCGTTTTTTGCATGGGGAACCTCCTTTCATAGTGCTACTGTTAGCATAGCATGGAAACGAGTAGCCTGCACGAAAAATTAGTCTTTAACGCAAAAAAATCTTAAGCACTTATTTACCCTTTTTATACAGATTAGGGCGAGATTTATGGTATACTGTTATGAGTTACTAGATGTTATATGGAGTGTATTATGCTTACTAAAAGAAAATTAAAAAAGAAAAAGAAAAAATCACATATTCCATTTCGCTTGAATTTATTATTTTTAATTGTATTCTTTTCATTTATTGCCTTAATTAGCCGTTTGGCGTATATCCAATTAGTAAAAGGGGACGAGTTTGTTGCGCTTGTACAACGTACAGAAACGACGACTGCTAAAAAATCCGTTCCTCGTGGTTCGATTTATGATAGTCAAGGACGTGTCTTAGTAGGAAATAAGCCTAAATTAGCCATTAACTACACACGACCTGCAGATGTTAAAGCGTCAACGATGTTAGAAATCGCTAAGAAATTAACAACATTGATTTCTGTGGATGCTTCCGAGTTAAAAGAACGTGACTTGAAAGACTATTGGGTAGCGACAAACCCTGACAAAGTCGATAGCCTTCTAACAGCAGAAGAGAAGAAGAGAATCGCAAAAGAGAATCTCTCGACGAGTAAAACGTATGAAATGCAATTGGAACATATTCCTGCCGACGAACTCAATTATAGCGATGCAGAAAAACAAGTGATTGCTATTTTCACAAAAATGAATAGTGCGTATGCCTTATCAACAGTGACACTTAAAAATGAAGGGGTCACAGAACAAGAAGTCGCTAAATTAGTGAACGACTTGGAGAGCTTCGCGGGGTCGATGTCGATTCTGACTGGGACCGTGAATATCCAATGGGCGATATGTTGAAGACGATTCTTGGAACGGTATCTTCTGAAAAGACGGGGCTTCCTTCAGATAAAGTGAAGTCACTTCTAGCGCAAGGCTACTCACTTAATGACCGTGTTGGAACAAGTTATTTAGAAGAACAATATGAAACAGTACTTAGCGGAACGAAGACAGTTGTAAAATCACAAACCAATACAAAAGGTGAAGTGGTGAATACGACTGAAACGTATCCAGGTAAAGGCGGGTCAAACCTTGTCTTAACGATTGATACTGAATTCCAAAAGAAAATTGAAGAGATTGCAAAGAAGTCTGTTGAAGAGATGACGGATCCTGCTGCGGACCGTGTGTATATCGTTGTAATGAATCCAAAAAATGGAGACATTCTTGGAATTACAGGGAAGAAAAAGAAATTTGATGAAAACTTTCATTCAACGGGTGTCGAAGACGATGCTCTTGGTGCCATCAATAACTCATTTGGAATGGGGTCTGTTGTAAAACCGGCGACCGTTCTTTCAGGATATATGGATGGAGCCATCACGCTTGATGATAATACAATTGTCGATGAGCCGATTGAATTCGAAGCGTCTAAACCAAAGAGTTCTTGGTTTAACCGTAACGGTAAAATGGAATTAACAGACTTAGATGCCTTAGAACGTTCATCAAACGTTTATATGATTAAACTGGCGATGAAGATGGGTGGACAAACAACGTACGAAAAAGGCGGACGTTTAAATATTAATCTAAGCCTATTTGACAAACTCCGTGAGTATTACGCACAGTTCGGTCTTGGTGTTCGTACAGGGATTGACCTTCCAAATGAAGGCAAAGGGTATAACGGTGGAACAGCCGATGCTTTCTCTGCACTTGACTTTGCGTTCGGTCAGTTTGACTTATATACACCGCTGCAATTAGCGCAATATATGTCTACCATTGCTAATGGTGGTACACGTATTGCCCCTCGTTTAGTAAAAGAAATTCATGAAACAAGTCCAAGTGGTGGCATTGGAAACCTTGAAGACGTTGTTCCAACGAAGATTATGAATTCGATTCAAGTAAGTAAAGAAATCTTAGATCATATTAAAGAAGGGCTATACCGTGTAACGCATGGTGAAAACGGAACGTCTGCAACGACATTTAGAACGTATTCTCCACAAGTCGCTGGTAAAACAGGGACTACCGAAGCGTTCTATTCGGGACCAAATCCAGCGTATAAAAATGAAGCCGTTGAAAATTCATCCTTTATCTCATATGCGCCATATGATAATCCAGAAATCGTAGTGGCTGTTGTTGCACCATACTTCAAAGATGGTTCACCATCAGACTATGCGGCTAAAGTAGCTAAACAAGTTTATGATGCGTACTTTGCAAAAACAAATAGTTCTTCACAAACGAATGAAGCGACTGTAAACTCACAAATTCGACAACAACAAAATAACCGACGTTAAAAAGAAACTGGGTGGTCGTTGTGCCACTCAGTTTTTTTGTCATTAAGGTTTAGTAAAATCAATTGTTGAAATGCTTAAAACCAATTATAATAAAGCAAAATGGAGGCGAAATTATGGACTTTACAGAAAAAACAATTCAACGAGATGTTAAATATTCAGGACGCATTTTTACGGTGACGCAAGATATCGTGGAATTACCAAATGGGAAAACTTCAACGAGGGACCTTGTATTCCATACAGGAGCAGTAGCAGTACTTGTCATTCGTGATGGAAAGATGTTACTTGTTCGTCAATATAGAAAACCATTAGAAATGCATTTCTTAGAAATTCCAGCGGGAAAATTAGACGCAAAGGATGAAGTGCCTCTAGAAGCTGCTAAACGTGAATTAGAAGAAGAAACGAATCTTGTTGCAGAAGAATGGGTGAAGATGATCGAAATGGTCTCAACACCTGGATTCTGCGATGAGAAAATCACATTATTCCAAGCAAAAAATGTGACGGTCAAAGAAGATGCAAAACTTGCAGACGAAGATGAATTTGTTGAAATCTTATGGATGCCATTAGAAGAAGTGATGCAAAAAATCCAAGCAGGTGAAATTTCTGACGCGAAGACAATTATTGCCGCACAATATGCTTGGATGCATAAAGGAGAATAGTCGATGCCAAATGAACCTTTATTAACGAGAAAATCGTATAAAGAGCAATTAGAAAAGCAAAATAGAGAGTTAGAAGAACTAGAAGTACGACAAGAGAGAAGAGATAGTCGTGGGCGGGCTTTTGATCAAGAGGAACAGCTGTACACTGAACGTGAGGAAGAAAACCCACAAGTACAACGTACGCCAAAATCAGGACTCAAAAAATACAACCATTTCTTAAATGTATGGCTTGTTTCTGTGGTGGTTCTTTTAATCATTATACTGGCGATTCAAATGTTCTTTTAGAATAATTTTCCTTTTCATTTTTACGTCATTATGATAGGATAAAGCATATATAGAAAACACATTGATGGAAAAGGGTTTTAAACAAAGCTTTTCAGGGAGGAAGATCCTGACTGCAAGTCTTCCAAGTAACGTTTCAAACTTTTCACTTCCGGAGTGACCATTGGGATTCACTGATGAATAATGGTTCGGGTCGCCCCCGTTAACAGCGTCCAAGTGTCTTGAGCATATCTCAAGGAACAAGGGTGGTACCGCGAAATTTCGTCCCTTATAGTCTATTGGCTATAAGGGATTTTTATTTTTATAAGGAGGAATACAATGAATTTAGAAGAAATGAAAGTACAGTTTGATGCGATTCGTAAAGATGTGCTTGCTTCATTAGAAGAAGTCACAACCTTAAAAGAGCTCGATCAAATTCGTGTACAACAATTAGGGAAAAAAGGACCCATCACAGAAGTTCTTAAAAACATTAAAAACTTAGCCAACGAAGAGAAACCAAAAGTGGGGGCTCTTGCCAACGAATTACGTTCTGTATTAGAAGAAAAAATCGCTTCTGTTAAAGAAATGCTTGAAGCAAAAGCGTTAGAAGAAGCATTACAATCTGAAACCATCGACGTTACAATGCCAGGACGCCCAATGGAACGCGGGACTGCACACGTATTAGCGCATGTGCAAGACCAAGTGGAAGATTTCTTCATCGGCCTTGGTTACCAAGTGGTAGAAGGACCAGAAGTGGAATCAGACCACTATAACTTTGAGATGATGAACTTGCCAAAAGATCACCCAGCGCGTGATATGCAAGATACATTCTACATCACTCCTGAGTACTTACTTCGTACACAAACTTCTCCAGTACAAGCACGTACAATGGAAAAGCATGACTTTACGAAAGGTCCATTGAAGATGTTAAGTCCGGGTCGTGTATTCCGTCGTGATAACGATGATGCGACGCACTCACATCAGTTCTATCAAATCGAAGGTCTTGTCATCGATAAACACATTACGATGTCAGACTTAAAAGGAACGCTTGCGGCATTTGCCAAAGAAATGTTCGGAGAAGAGCGTGAAGTCCGTCTTCGTCCAAGTTACTTCCCATTCACTGAACCATCTCTAGAAGTGGATATTAGCTGCTTCAAATGTGGTGGGGAAGGCTGTTCTGTATGTAAAGGAACAGGTTGGATTGAAGTATTAGGTAGTGGGATGGTGCATCCAAACGTCCTTGAAGCTGCCGGTGTGGATTCAACGGTCTACGGTGGATTTGCCTTCGGATTAGGTCAAGACCGTATTGCCATGTTGAAATATGGGATTGAAGATATTCGTTCATTATATACAAACGATGTGCGTTTCTTAAGCCAATTTACGAAAGAATCATAAGAGGAGGAAGAACATGAAATTATCATACGAATGGTTAAATGAGTATATTGATTTATCACAAATCACTCCTCAAGAATTAGGAGAAAAAATGTCTCGTACAGGAATCGAAGTCGATAGCGTAACGGTTCCAGGCGAAGACTTAAAAGGACTAGTGGTTGGTTTAGCAACCAAAGTCGTTGACCATCCAGATTCAGACCACTTGCACGTTGTCACAGTTGAAGTAGGACAAGAAGAGCCGCTTCAAATCGTGTGTGGCGCTCCAAATATCGCAGAAGGCCAAAAGGTGATTGTGGCGACTCACGGAGCACGCATTGCTGGTGGTCATAAAATTAAACGTGGAAAATTACGTGGCGTAGAATCTCAAGGGATGATTTGTTCTTTACAAGAAATTGGGGTGCCAAGTAACTTAGTACCAAAAGAATACGAAGATGGAATTTACGTTTTCACAGATGACAGCATTGAAGTAGGAAGTGACGCAGTTCATGCATTAGCGCTTGATTCAGCGATTGTGGCACTTGATATCACGGCGAACCGTTCTGATGCTTTAAGCGTGCGAGGTTCTGTTCACGAAATCGGTGCGATTTACAACTTGAAGAACAATTTAGAACCAGACGCTTTTGAAAAAGGAACGTCTTGCGAAATTCCAGGCGTTGTCACAGTTTCTGTAGAAAACGAAGCAGACACTCCTGCATACCACGCATTCTTAATCGAAGGCGTTAAAGTGGCTCCAAGTCCACAATGGATGCAAAATCGTCTAATCGCAGCAGGCGTTCGTCCAATCAACAATCTTGTGGACGTCACAAACTACATTTTAATGGAATACGGTCAACCGCTTCATGCATTTGACTACAATAAATTACCTGAAAAAGAAATCCATGTTCGTCGCGCAACAGAAGGCGAAACATTAGTGACTTTAGATGGGGAAGAACGTACACTAGAAAACGAAATCGTGATTACTTCAGGCGGCCAACCAGTCGCATTAGCTGGGGTCATGGGTGGTTTAGACACTGAAATCTCAGACGAGACAACTACAGTCTTATTAGAAGCAGCCCTATTCAATCCTAAAGCGGTTCGTCTTGCTTCCCAAAAACATAACTTACGTAGTGAATCAAGTGCTCGTTTTGAAAAAGGCATTAACAAAGCTACCATCGTTCAAGCTGGAAAACGCGCTGCCGCATTGATTGCCGAGCTTGGTGGTGGAACAGTGAAAGAGGCCTATGCTTCTGCACAAAGCTATGACTTAGAATTACCAGTTGTGAGCATCACTCTAGAACGCTTAAATCACGTTTTAGGTACAAGCTTAACACTAGATGAAGTGAAACAAGTATTTGCACAATTAGAATATCCAACAACTGTAGAAGGAACACGTTTCGACGTGACAATCCCTGCATGGAGATTTGATATTTCTATCGAAGCAGACTTAGTAGAAGAAGTGGGCCGTATTTACGGATATGATAAGATTCCTGCAACATTACCAACAACTGAAAGCACAGTGGGTGGTTTAACAGATAAACAACGCTTCATCCGTTACACTCGTCAATTCATGCAAGGGGCTGGACTTTCACAAGCTTACACTTACGCATTGACAACTCCAGAGAAAGCTAAATGGTTTACGAAGAAAGATGCAACAAGCGTGCGTTTAAGCTGGCCAATGAGTGAAGATCGTAGCGAATTACGTCAATCACTATTACCAAGTTTATTAGAAGCCGTTCAATACAATGTGGCTCGTTCACAAAACAACGTGAAATTATTTGAAGCAGGCCGTGTATTCAAGTTAGGAACTGCTGGAAGTGAAGACTTCATCGAGAACGAAGTCATTGCGGGTATTTAACAGGAGACGTAACGAGTGCGAACTGGAACCATAAAGCAGAGAAAGTTGATTTCTATGTGGTGAAAGGAATTCTAGAAGCATACTTCGCGCAACTTGACTGCTTAGACCGTGTCCGCTTTGAACCTTTAACAGACATCGAAGAATTACACCCAGGACAAACAGCGCGCATTCTTTTAGACGGTGAAGCGATTGGTTTAATCGGTAAAGTTCATCCAACGGTACAAAAAGCATTAGACTTACAAGACACATTCGTCTTCGAGTTAGATGTGGAACCATTACTTGAAGCGAACTTACAAGAAGCGGTGATTCAATCGGTTGCGAAATATCCAAGCATGACACGCGATATCGCTATCTTAGCACCAACTTCATTAAAACATGCTGAGTTAGTAGATGTGATCCGTGCCAATGCGGGTGAGTTCTTATCGAAAGTAACGTTATTCGACGTTTATAAAGGAGAACACGTTCCAGAAGGATTCCAATCATTAGCGTATTCATTATTGTTTGTGAATCGCAATGCGACGCTGGAAGAGGACGTTATTAAGTCCGCCATGACTCGCGTAGAAGAAGCATTAGTTGCTTTAGAAACGTATCTATTCGATAAAATAAAGTAAGTACGAAGATTATTTTATGTAGTACTATAAAAAAACTTAGATTACCTTCGGTTATCTTCATAATAACAACAATAGCTGTACCAGATTGAGCCAAGGTCTCAATCTTATCGAGCCTCAAACGGATGCTAGAAAATAAATTTCTAGCATCCGTAATTCGCATCGATTACACTCGCTATTGTTGTTATTATAGAAACCGAGGTAATCTTTGTTTTTATACAGAGTACAGATAATCTTCGTACTTTTTTTGCGCTAGTTTATAAAGTGCTAATACTTCTTCTGCGCTCGTAAAATAAGAAGGGCAAGGGCACCCGGCTCGAGCCGGTGTCTCTCGCCTTTGAAGCCTTAAAGCAGGAGTAGGAAATAAATTTCTTACTCCCTCTTATTCGTTTCAATGCTACTCCCACTATTCTTTCAATAAACTGATTCTTTTTTGTAATCCTTGAACTTTGAAGAGTTAGATTCTTAAAAGCATTAATGTTGTTCTACGCTCGCTAGAGAAGGAGAGACGATGAAATTATCATATATGATAATTTGTACTGACCCCAAAAAGTTAGACGATTAATTTAAGCAAAGGATTTAGTTCTGTATTGTACAGGACTAAGTCCTTTTAATTTTACTTTGATTCGTTTGTTGTTGTAATAATCAATATAGTCGACGATTGCCCCCTCAAGTTCATTTATAGACTTAAATGTCTGCTCATAGCCATAAAACATCTCTGATTTAAGAACGCCAAAGAACGATTCCATCATGCCATTGTCAGTACTATTACACTTGCGGGACATAGATGGCTGAATGCCCTTATCTTCTAAAAAACTATGATAAAACTCATGCTGGTATTGCCATCCCTGATCACTATGGAGAATAGTATTCTCGTATTCTTCTTCTCTAAAAGCTTTTTCTAACATATCCTTTACTTGTTTTAAATTTGGCGAAGACGAAAGGGAATAAGCTATAATTTCGCTGTTATAACCATCTAAAATTGCTGATAAATATAGTTTTTGGTTACATGTTGGGATAGAAAATTCCGTAATGTCTGTATAGCACTTTTCCATCGGTTTTGAAGCTTCAAATTGGCGTTGAATAATGTTTCCAACTCTCTTTCCAACGGTTCCACGATAAGAAGAGTACTTACGTTTTCTGCGAATACGAGCTCTTAGACCTAACATTTTCATCAGGCGTTGTACCTTTTTATGGTTTACGATGAAACCACGGTTTCTAAGTTCAAGAGTAATACGACGATAGCCATAATTTCCTTTTATGCTCGTTATAAATAGTTTCTATTTCGTTTTTACGGCCTGATTCTTATCTTCTAGGTTTAGCTGCTTTTAAGTGATAGTAGTAAGTTGAACGAGCAAGTTTAATAATCTTTAGAAGAATATCTAAAGGAAACTCTGGCACTAACTCTCTGACAATCTGTGTCTTTCTTCTTTCTCTTTTTCCTCCTTCAAGCGGAGTTCTCTCAACTTTTTTAGAATGGCATTCTCCGCTCTTAAATACTCATTTTCAACCTGAAGGCGTTCTAGTTCTGTCATCTCTTCTGATTTTTTCTTTGGCTTACGGCCCATATTAAGTAGTCTCCCTCTTGTTTTCTCAACAATAGTATACTTATTTTTCTTGTATTGTGCGAGCCAGTTATAAAGCATCGCAGGACCTGGAAGACCGTATTCAAGAGAAACTCTTTCTATACTCAAACCTTTATGTAAGACTTTATCAATCATTTCTTGTTTTATTTCTGGAGGATAATAAATATTCTTCCCTTTTTTTACTATCTCTAAACCATAACGATCAATCAATTTAATCATATAGACAAGATTTCTCGCATTTATACCGAACGTATCTGCAAGTCGTGCGTAGCTAATTCCTTGTTTTCTGAGTTCATAAATTTGAACTTTATCCTCATAAGTTAATTTCATAAAAAAGCACCCCAAAAGTTAGATTTTCTGTCTAACTTTTAGGGTGCACTTCAATTTCCATATTTGATAATTATAGATTTAAGTTGGATTTGAACACGAATGAAATAGGGGTTATATAAAATTTTGTTTGGAAATTTTGAAAATCGTATTGAAAAAACTTCAAATTAGCCGTATAATATAAGTCTAAAAACGAACGAGGAGATGTGTTATGAAAAAGAACGTTCGATATACGTTGCTCTTTCCTGGGATTGTTCTATTGTGTTTTTTCTTAGTCCTTCCGTTAGTAAGTAGTTTACTTCCAACGGTATTCCCAGAAAGTAGTTTTTCTCTGCAACTGTATATTGATTTTTTCAAAGATTCCTATTTTATGGCGGTGTTAGGACGTACGCTTAGTATTTCCTTAATCGTTACAATTTTTTGTGCTGTTTTGGGCTTGCCTGCAGCATACGTAATTTCTGGAGTATCGAAGAAATGGAGAGGGGTTCTGATTGCATTAACGCTATTCCCATTATTAACCAACTCTGTTATTCGAAGCTTTGCATGGATTACAATTCTTGGTAAAAACGGAGTCATTAATAATTTACTGATGATGTTTGGCGTGATTAATGAGCCAATGTCACTCTTATATACAGACTTCTCGATTATTATTGGTTCGGTTTATTTATTCTTACCGACGATGGTTATGACGCTTGTAGGAGTTCTGGAGAATATTGATGATGATCTGCTAGAAGCGGCGGCAACACTGGGGCTTAGTCCTTTAAAAGGTTTCTTCAAGATTATCTTGCCACTGTCGCTACCAGGGATGATTGTCGGAAGTATTCTCGTGTTTACAGGGACGCTGACCGCTTATACAACACCACAATTATTAGGTGGAAATAAAAAAATGATGCTAGCAACATTGCTTTATCAACGCGCGACAACACTAGGGGATTGGACGAGTGCGAGTGTGATTGCGCTTGTAATGATTGTCATTACATTTGCCGTGATGAAGGCATTGAATGTACTAGCAAAATCCATGGATAAGCGAGGTGGAGACATTGCGTAAAAATAAATTACTAACAATGATTGCGACGGTTGTCTTCTTATTCCTATTCTTACCACTCGTGATTATTGTGATTACATCTTTTGGAACGGAAGCGATTATTACCTTCCCGATTAAAGGATTCACAATCGACTGGTATATTATGGCGCTAACGTCAAAAGCCTTCATGTCGAGTTTACAACTGAGCTTATTAGTGGGCGTTGTAGCCACGCTCCTTGCGTTAATCATTGGGGTGCCTGCAGCGTACGTATTATCTAGAGACCAGTTTAGAGGGAAGAAATTAATGAAGGATTTCTTCTTATCTCCAACAATGATTCCAGGGATTGTCGTAGGGTATTCCTTGTATCAAATGATCGTTGTGACGTTTAAATTCCCAATTCTACCTGGATTACTCATTGGGCACTTCCTCATTAGTATTCCATATGTAATTCGTGTAGTTGGTTCGAGTATGGAACAAGTTGATGTTTCGATGGAGGAAGCCGCTTGGACGCTTGGATGTACGAAGAAGAGAGCTTTTGCGACGGTACTCTTACCGAATATCACTTCAGGAATTTTCGCGGCGTTTATGCTAGCGTTCGTGAACTCATTTAACAACGTTCCAGTATCGATGTTCTTATCTGGTCCAGGAGTGACCATGCTTCCAACGACTTTATTAAGTTATATGGAATTCAACTACGATCCATCTGTTTCAGCTTTATCAGTAATTTTAATGTTTGTAACGATGGGGATTATGGTTGCGATTGAAAAAACGTTGGGCTTAGCTTCCATTTCATAAGGAGAAAGATATGTCATTTGTAAAATTAACAGATGTAAATATGATTTATGATAATAAACATCATATTTTAAAAGATTTGAATTTATCGATTGAAAAAGGGGAATTGGTTTCCTTACTTGGTCCGAGTGGTTGTGGAAAAACAACTACGCTTCGCATTGTAGCGGGACTCCTCAATCAAAATAGCGGAACCTTCGAATTAGACGGAGAGGATATGACAAAAGTGCCTGTCCATCATCGCCAATTCGGGATGGTATTCCAAAGCTACGCATTATTCCCACATTTAACAGTGGCTGAAAATGTAGCTTTCGGATTGAAAGTGAGAAAAGAAAGTAAAGCAGCAATTGACGAGAAAGTCGCTAAGATGCTTGAAGTGTGCGGACTATCAGAACTTGGTGATCGCTATCCAAAACAACTTTCAGGAGGGCAAAGACAACGTGTGGCTCTTGCTAGAGCGCTTGTTATTGAACCAAAACTCTTACTACTCGATGAGCCGTTAAGTAACTTGGATGCCAAACTTAGACTTCAAATGCGTCTAGAAATCAAACGTATCCAGCAACAATTCAAGATTACGACTTTATTCGTCACACATGACCAAGAAGAGTGTTTCTCAATCTCGGATAAGGTAGCTGTCATGAATAATGGGATTATCGAACAATACGGTACTCCTGAAGAAATTTATCAACATCCAACCACTGAGTTTGTTGCTCGTTTCATTGGATTTGAAACTTTGTTAAAGGAACAGTCCAAGCAAATCACACGATTCAATTGTCGAATGGACTTGTTCTTGAAACTTTGGAACATGCCAAGGAAGGAGATGTGACGGTAACAATTCGTCCAGACCATATTGAACTCTTAAACGAGGGCGACGGGGCTCTTCCAGGCGAAATTTTAGTAAGAACCTTCATCGGGAAAGCGTACCAGTATGAAGTGAAAACGGAAGTGGGCGTACTTCTTGTGAACAATCCAGCCGTTTTAGAAGTAGGAACGAAAGTCTCTCTAGCGTTCCCTAAAGATCATGTCATTGTGTTATAAAATAAAAAATTTAAGGAGTGTACACACATGAAAAAATCAATTGCAGGTATTGCAGTAGCGTCGTTATTAGTATTAGCAGGTTGCGGAAATAGCCAAGCGAATTTACCAAAAAATGATGCAACAACAGCAGGGGGAGATGCTTCGAAAGGCGCTTCTACTAAATTAGTCGTATCAACATTCGGATTAAGCCAAGATATCGTTGAGCGCGACATTATTAATCCATTTGCCGAAGCGAATGGTGTTAAAGTGACATTAGAAGTTGGGAATGCATCAGAACGTTTAACAAAAGTTCAAAGTGGTGGAAGCAATATTGACGTTATCGAACTATCACAATCAGGTTCTACAAAAGGAACGACTGAAAGATTATTTGAAACAGTCACTGAAAAAGAAATTCCAAACCTTGCTTTATTAACAGATGGCGCTAAAGAAGTGTTCCAAAATGGCGGAGGAATTCCATTCTCAATTAACAGTATTGCGATTGTTTATGATAAAGAAAAATTAGGTCGTGAAATTAAAGATTGGAGCGATTTATGGTCAGAAGATTTGAAAGGCAAAGTGGCCATTCCTGATATTACAACTACAGGTGGTCCATTGTTCTTATCTGTAGCGGCAGATAAAGGCGGTAAAGCTCTTAAAGACGATAAAGGGGCTGCAGCCTTCAAAGCGCTTGAAGAATTAAAACCAAATATCGTTAAAACATATTCTAAATCAAGTGACTTAGCAAATATGTTCCAAGCTGGCGAAGTACAAGTGGCAGTCGTTGTAGACTTTGCTATTTCTACAGTAAAAAAAGCTAATCCTAATGTTGTATCAGTCGTTCCTGAATCTGGAACTTATGCAAACTACAATACAGTGAACATCGTTAAAGATGCGAAAAACAAAGAAAATGCGTACAAATATGTAAACTTCCGTATTGGTGCAGAAATCAGGCAGTAAAAGCGAAATCATTAAGTGAAGCACCTGTTAACAAAGATGTAAAATTAGCTGAAAATGAAGTGAAAACAATGACTTATGGTGAAGTTGCTAAACGTGCAAAAACAGTTGATTTCAAACTTGTAAACGAAAATCTTAAAGCTTGGATTGACCAATGGAATAAAATTTTAAACCACTAGAATGCTGAATTCTATTTAAGGACACATCAGAATAAAGAATTAACGAAGCCGCTAGATAGTTGTTAGACTGGCGGCTTTGTTCTTCTAATGCGAGTTTTGATTGTTCTTATAATGGAATTCAATTAGAATAAAGAAGATATGAAAGGAGAGGCAATGATGAGAATCGGGTATAAAAATGCATGGATTTTAACGATGGATGATGCCTTTACAGAGTACCGAAGTGGATATTTAGTGATGGAGGAACACTCTATTGTTGAAGTAGGTGCGATGAATCAATTTGAGGAAAGTAAGGCTGAAGAGTGGATGGATGCAAAAGGTGGAATCCTACTTCCTGGATTCGTGAACGCTCATACGCATTGCGGGATGATTCCGTTTCGTTCATTAGGAGATGATTGCCCAGACCGCCTCAGACGCTTCCTATTTCCACTAGAACAAGAAGTGGTCGATGAACCATTAATTTCAAGGAGCACGGCTTATGCGATTGCAGAGATGCAACTAGCAGGGGTGACTGCGATGTGTGATATGTATTATTTTCAAGATGCCGTTGCCACAATCGCAAAAGAAATGAAGATGCGTTCTCTTGTAGGCGAAACGATTATTGATATGAAGACGCCCGATAGCAGGAATACGGATGAAGCCCTAGCCTATACTCAAGCCTTTGTTGATAACTGGAGAGGGGATGAACTCGTACATCCATTAATTGCCCCTCATGCTCCAAATACAAATACTGAAGAAGTGATGAGAGCGATTCTGGAATTTGCAAAAGAAAACCAAGTTCCTATTACGCTCCATGTCTCTGAGATGACATACGAGATGGATTATTTCCGTAAAACCTATAACCAAACACCTATCGAATTTCTAGAGTCACTGGGATTTTTCGAAGTGCCAGTCATTCTAGCACACGGGATTCTAATGACGGAATCCGATGTCGAAATTCTAGCCAAGTATCCAAAGTCAGCGTTGTTCATTGCATTGGCGCCAATACGAAGTCTGCAAAAGGAGTCGCACCGATTCGTAGTTTGCTAGATCATGGCGTGATTGTTGGGTTAGGTACAGACGGTCCAAGTAGCGGAAATACGCTAGATTTATTTACACAAATGCGAATGGTGGCTAATTTCCATAAAACGCATCTGAAGGACCGTAGCGCGTTCCCTGCAAAAGAAATCGTGGCTCTAGGGACAAGAGGCGGGGCAAAAGCGCTTGGACTCGACAAAGAAGTTGGCACGCTTGAAGCAGGCAAAAAAGCGGATATCGTGCTTGTCGAAACGTCCTCTGTGAATATGTTCCCTGTGCATGATGCGTATGCGGCCTTAGTGTATTCGGCCAATGCCTCTAATGTCCAAGATGTATGGATTAATGGGGAAAGAGTCGTGAAAGACAAAGTACTAGTGAATGTATCGTTAGAAGTACTGCAAAAAGCGTTGAAGGAAGAAATGACGACTTTTGAAAAGCGTGCTGTCGAACTAGCGAACCAATTGTCATACGAATAAAAAGCAAATGAGAAGATTCTTTTTGTATCATTTATGATACGTATCATAAATGATACAAAAGAAGATGTAACAAAAATGTTACGGCACATTTTTGTTACATCACAAATTTAAAACAGGAAAACAGCACCAAGGACAGTCAAGGAGTGTCGTTGATGCTGTTTTGTGGTTGAGTTTATTGTTTTACGAAGCCGTTTTTAACTAAATTAGCTGCAGCGTCACTAAATTTCAATGGTTTCGGCGCTTTTGCGGGATATCGATCTGGAGCGCGTTTATATAACTCTCTCCAGTCAATCGTTTGGTAATCAAATGTCATTGTTTGAATGTATTTTCCATCTTTCTTCTCAACGGTATACTGTATTCCAGTCACACCCTCATAGAGAGCTTGGTTTTTGTTCAGAAATTGAACAACCTCTTCGTCAGACTTACCTAATCCTTTAGGGTCATAAGTGTAAATCCCGATTTGCTTATAGACGATGTCATCCTTTAAAATGGTAATTTTTGTTACGGTGTCGCCTTTATGTTCTACTGTTGTGGTTGTTTGTGCCATCTCATTTTTTAGAAGATAGCTAGAAGACTTGGTCCCTCCGCAACCGAAAAGGAAGAAGAGAGTAGTCATAAGCATTGCGAACGCTTTGATTGATTTTTTCATAAAAACTCCTTTACATACATTTAAAGAAAAAAGCAGAGCACATCAAGTGGACTCTGCTTATAGGTTACATTACTGAACTTTTTTTGAATCCCAATTGAATAAGGTTTTCTTTTACTTTTGCTAAGTCTGTAGGATCGTCAAAAGAAACCACTTGTGGGTATGCTGTTTTCAATTTCTCACGATCGACAATTGTATAGTCTGTTTCATAAGTTTGGATGTACTTATCGCCTTCTTTTTTAGAATCAAACTTAAATCCTTTAAACTCTGTAATTTTATTTTTTAAGTCGCCATAGGTTTGTTCTAAAACAGATCTTTGAATTTCATAACCTTGTTTAACGGCTTCTCTTGAAGCTTCTGGAACATTATCAACACTAAAATCTGTGATAACTTCTGTGATTGTTCTTTCGATAATATTGCCTTTTGAGTATAGCGTTAATTTTGTTGTAACGTTTGTATTCACTAGCTCGTATACAGTTTTAACTTCGTTCGCATCTGATTGCGCTGCTTTTGTTGATTGTGTTTGAGCAGTGGTAGTTGCTTGTACTGTAGTTGTTGCTTGTGTCGTTGAAAATTGAGTAGTGCTTAATCATTTTTGTTTTGTCCACAAGCGACAAATAGTAAACCTAAAGTTACTACAAGAGTTACCTTTTTGATTTTAGTATCCATTTTATATAATCGCTTTTCATTCGGTTTTTGATTATTTGATTTGTTTATATCCAGCGTTAAGCAGTTGCTCTTTCATGAGATCGTAATTTGTGACTTCATACATCGTGCCCATTTCTGGACTGATTTCTTTCATTTTTGCAAAATCTGCTATTGTATAGTCCACTTCATACGTTTGAATGTAAGTATTCCCTTCCATTCGAATGTCAATTTTAAGCCCATTCATACCTTGAATTTGTTCTTTGACTTCATTGTATGCTTTGTCAAGTGTATCCTTTTGTGTTTGCATTACTTGTTTTATCGCTTCTTTAGATGCTTCAGGTAAATTAGAGGTATCAAAGTCTACAATAGAATCAGTTGTCAGTTTTTGAACAACTCCACCTTTAAAAGTAATGGTGACTCTTGATTTGGTATTTCCAATAATATGCTCGAATACAGCTTGTTCTTCAGTCGCATCTGATTGTGTAGCTTTGGTCGTTTGTACGGGTGCAGTCGTTGTTGCTTGTGTAGTCGTTGTCGCTTGCGTGGTTGCCTGTGTCGTTGTTGCTTGAGTTGTAGCAACTGTAGTTTCTTCTTTTTTATCTTGTCCACACGCACCTAATAGGAATGTACTCGTAAAGAGGAGCGTTGTTACTTTTGTCAGTTTGTTCATAATAATCTCCTAATTTTGAAACCATATGATTATTTTTCTACATAACCACCCTTGAGAAGTTTATCTCTAAAGTCAGAGTAACTAACCGTATTGTCATCAGTTAGTCGTAAATTTGGCTCAATTTCTTTGAGTTTTTTCATATCGATTTTAGTGTAATCGAATGAATAAGTAACAGTGAAAATATCATCATTGTGTTCTGATTTATACTCAAAACCTTTACCGATAAGATCTTTGTATTTTTGTTCGTCTTCCGCAGAAGAATTTTTAAGCAATTCAAGAGGATTATCTGCATCAATTTTTGACAGTGTATAATTCTCTACAGATTCTTGTTTTAATAAGACATCATCTTTATAATAAAATGTCATTGTTATTGTACCAACTCGATCACTAATTTCAAAAACTGCTTTTTTAGCATCCTCTAATGTATAGGTAGTTGTTGGAGTAGCAGTTGTTGGAGTAGCTGTCGTTGCTTGAGTCGTTGTCGCAACCGTAGTTTCTTCTTTTCTATCTTGTCCACACGCACCTAATAGGAATGCACTGGAAAAGAGGAGTGCTGTTACTTTTACTGCTTTCTTCATACATAGTCTCCTTCATTTCTATTTTTAAAAAGAGGAGAAGAGGCCAATCTTCTCCTTATAAATTTCGTAATCAACAGATTATTTTTCTACGTAATTCGTATTCAGGAGTGAATCTCTATATTGAGAGTAGCTAAGTGTATTATCATCACGTAATGGTATATATGGATTAATTTCTTTTAATTTTTGGATATCGATTTTAGTGTAATCGTATGAATAAGTAATCGTGAAAACATCATCTTTGTAATCCGTATTATATTCAACACCTTTACCGATAAGAACTTTTAGTTTCTCTTTGGTTTTTCCAGCACCTTTTTTTAGCATCTCAAGTGGATTGTCACCAGCCAGTTTTGAAATAATAAAAGTAGATACTTTTTCTTCTTTTAATAAGACATCATCTTTATAATACAATGTCACTGTGTCTGTACCACTGTTACTAGCAGATTCAAAAACTGCTTTTTGAGCATCTTCTAAACTATAAACAGTTGTTGGAGCAGCTGTCGTTGGAGTAGCCGTTGTTGGAGTAGCTGTTGTGGTTGTTGCTTGCGTTGTAGCAACCGTTGTTTCTTCTTTTTTCTCTTGACCACACGCACCTAAGAGGAATACACTGGTAAAGAGTAGTGCAGTTACTTTTACTGTTTTCTTCATACATCTTCTCCTTTATTTTTGAAAAAAGGGGAGAAGAGGTCCCTCTTCTCCCTATTTAATTTAGAATTTTACTATTGTTTTTCTTTATAGCCACCCTTAAGGAGCGCCTCTTTAAATTCAGAGTAGCTTAGAGTTTTATCATCACGTAGATTTAATCCAGGAATCTTTTCTTTTAATTTATCCAAATCAATTTTAGTGTAATCGAATGAATATGTAATTGTGAAAATATCACCTTTGTGTTCAGTATTATATTCAAACCCTTTTCCGATAAAGTCTTTAAGTGCTTCTTTTGTTCTGGTAGCATTATTTTTAAGTTTTTCAAGAGCGTTTTCCACCTCTAGTTGTGAAAGAGTATAAACTTCTACTGTTTCTTGTTTCAATATGACATCTTCTTTATAATACACTGTCATTGTTTCTGTACCACCCTTAGCACTAGATTCAAAAACTGTTTTTTGAGCACCGGCCGGCATTTCAGCTTTTGCTTTTGCAACAGTCGTTGGAGTGGCTGTCGTTGGAGTAGCCGTTGTAGGCGCAGCTGTTGTTGGTGCAGCTGTTGTTTGAGCTTGTGTAGTAGTTGATTCTTGCTTTTGTCCACAACCAGCTAATACTAGACCAGCTGTAAATAGAAGTGCGAATGCTTTTGTTGTTTTGTTCATGATTTATACCTCACTTTTTGTTATGTATCGTAAAACCGGAAAGAGAGATCTCTTTACCGGTCTTACTTATTTAATTATTTCTTTTCAGTATAGCCAATTTTAATCAGTCCTTCTTTAGAAGCTTTGAAGCTTACTTTATCACCTGGACCAGAAAAATCACTTGGGATGGCTTTCTTTAAATCAGAAAGTTTAGCAACAGTGTAGTCTACAGTCACAAATTGAGTAACAATGCCATCTTTAACTTCTTGAGTAGCAGTTACACCTTTAACTGAGTTATACGAATCAGTGTTTTCTTGGAATTTTTTAAGTGCTTCTTCTTCTGAAATTGGAAGTTTTTTTAAATCAATTTCAGATTTTGCTGTTTGTTTAGTAACAACGTCTCCTTTATAGTAATAAACTAAAGTAGAAACAAGACCTTCTCGCTTTAGTTCGAATGTAGCAGTTTCTTCTTTTGCACATCCTAATAGTACGAATAATGCTGTAAATAACACAGCGAATAATTTCATTGCTTTTTTCATGCACTTCATCCTTTTGATTTGTAATATACTCATAACTGTTAGTTATGTATCGTAAAACCGGAAAGAGAGAGCTCTTTATCGGTCTTCTTTATTTAATTATTTCTTTTCTTTAAACCCTGCTTTTTTAACCAATTCTTTAGAGGCTTTGAAACTTACTACGTTACCGTTTCCTGAGAAAGTGTCTGGGAAAGCTTTTTTCAGATCTTCCACTTTAGCTACTGAATAGTCAACCGTTACAAATTGAGTAATCACTCCGTCTTTTGATTCTAAAGAAGCAGTAATCCCTTTGATAGCAGTGACTTCCTCATTCTCTTCTTTAAGATCTGCCATTGCTTTTTCTTCAGAGACTGGTAACTCAGAAATAACTAATTTTGTTTCAGTGATTTGCTTGTTACCACGTCCCCTTTATAGTAATAAGTTAATGTTGTAGTAATTGGACCGTCCTTAAGTTCGAATATTGCAGTTTCTTCTTTCGCACATCCTAATAGTACGAATAATGCTGTAAATAACACAGCGAATAATCTCATTGCTTTTTTCATGAAATACATCCTTTCAAGTTGTAATATACATATATTATAAATCTAATAATTCTAATATGCAAGATTTTTATAAAAAATGGTGAACTGTCGATGGTGACAATTGCTAACGGTTTGAATTTATTTAGAATGTGCTATACTAATCTTACAGTGAAATGGAGGAAAAAGTATGAATCAAACTGTAAACTTCTTGAAAGAACTTGTGGCAATTCCGTCACCAACTGGCTATACCAGAGATGTACAAGCCTATTTAATCGATGTCTTAACAGATATGGGATATGAGCCAACACGTACAGCAAAAGGATTAGTGGTTGTAACAGTACCTGGAGCAATGGATGAGAAACAGCGTGTGGTAACGGCACATATTGATACACTTGGTGCGATTGTTCGCGCAGTAAAACCAGATGGTCGCTTGAAACTCGACCGTATTGGTGGATTTGCTTGGAATATGATTGAAGGAGAAAACTGTACGGTTCACGTTGCTAGCAATGGAACGACTGTTTCGGGAACAATTTTATTACATCAAACGAGTGTACACGTATACCGTGAAGCGGGAAAGCTAGAGCGCAGTCAAGATAATATGGAAGTTCGTTTGGATGCAAAAGTCACAAACGAAGCTGAAACGCGTGCATTAGGAATTGAAGTAGGGGACTTTGTATCGTTTGATCCACGTTTTGTTATCACACCAACAGGATTCATTAAGAGCCGTTTCTTAGATGATAAAGTGAGTGCAGCAATTTTATTAACCTTATTGAAGAAATACAAATCAGAGGGAATCACATTACCAGTGACAACGCATTTCATGTTCAGTTGTATTGAAGAAACTGGAACGGGAGCCAACAGTAGCATTCCAGAAAAAGCGGTCGAATTCTTAGCCGTGGATATGGGTGCGATGGGGGATGACCAACAAACAGACGAATACACGGTTTCTGTCTGTGTGAAAGATGGTTCTGGGCCTTATAACTTTGATTTCCGTCAACATCTTGTGTCTCTATGTAAGGAGAAGAATATTCCATTTAAATTAGATATTTATCCTTATTATGGTAGTGATGCCTCAGCAGCAATGCGTGCTGGAGCAGAAGTGAAACACGCCTTACTCGGTGCGGGAATTGAATCAAGCCATTCTTATGAAAGAACGCATCTTGATTCGGTGGAAGCAACACAACAGTTAGTCGATGCCTACCTTTTAAGTTCATTAGTAGAAGCTTAATAGGATGCCTTTCCAACAGTGTTTGGGAAGGCTTTTTTTGGGTTTGAAAAAAATTGAAGAATTTTGTTGACAAGGGCTCTATCAAAGAGTATACTCTAAAACGTAAAACTTACGATTTAGAAAGTGGGAGATTCATGAACAAGAAAGAAAAGGCGATTTTAGGAGGAGCGGTAGCCCTTGGATTGCTTTTTGTGTCAGGTGCCGTATTAACTCAGCAACAAGCTGCGTCGACTGACACAACAACTGAGGAGACAACAATTGATGCCGAACGTATGGCGAAATACGAACAGGCAGCAAAGAAATTAAAGACAATAAACCAAAGACGATTGTCGGAGAAGTTTTCGAGAATGGATATTTGAAAAAACACGGAGACCATTATCACTTTGTATATGGTGCGCCTCCAGCAGATGCCATTTATGAACAGAAAAAACCAGGGGCAACAACGAGTACAGTAGAAGACAATTACGTTTTTAATCCAAACGATATCGTGAGTGAAAATGAATTAGGATTCGTTGTTCGTCATGGAGATCACTTTCACTTTATCTACCGTTCACAATTAGCAAACGCACAAACAGTAACAAGAGAAGATGAAAATGGCAAGAAGAGAACTTGTAAATTATTACGCATCCCACATGGAGACCATTTCCACGATGTGTTAGACTGCGGAGATGGTAGTGCTTCTTATACATTTGACGATGAACCAACTTCAAGACCGTCCACTGGTGGAAGCAACACAGGAGTCGCTAGTACAATCGGGACTGTGACACCAACAAGACCAAATACCGCAAGCACACAACCTGTAACGCCTCCTGCAACAGATATTGCGACACCGCAAGCTGAGGAGTGGACATTGCAATCGCCAGAGATTCAAAAATATTTAGACTACATCGTCTATGCTTACGGCGTAGAACGAGATACGATTAAGTTCGAATCTGTAACAAACGACAAGGGCGAGTATGTCGGTAAAGTTTTCGCGTTCCAAAACATGGAACAAGGACAAGATAAAAACCATATCCATCCTTGGGTCATTCCATTGAAACGATTTGAAGTGCCAAACTCTGACCCATCGATCCCTGCAGAAGTGCGACTTTCTCAAGAGATTGATTTAATCGCAAGACGTATGGGGATTTCTCGTACGGCGATTCGTATTGTGAATGGACGCTTCGATATTCCGCATGGCGACCATAGTCACTCCATGAATATCGTCAACAAAGACGGTATCGAAGCCTATGAGAAGAATAAACTTCCAGTCATCGTGCCTCCATTTGTGGCAGGAGATGTGAATTTGGATACTGTTTTTGCCAAAATTGATGAAGTCAAAGCGCATGCCAGTGAAAAATATAAAGATGATCCAGTGACATTGAACCGTATTTTAGTAGCCTTGAACGAATATAAAGCGCTAGTGCAATTAAAAGGAAACTCAACGGAAGGGTTCGTCAAAGGATTAGAACGCTTCGAGGCGCAAACGATTAACCACGAGACTTTAGCTACTGAAGAAGTAAGTCCTGAAGAACAAAAGATGAACGCAACCCACGAAGAAACGGTTCGTATGGTTGGTGAGTTGAACTTACAAGACTATGGCGTGACGGCTGACGAGTTGAAAGATTTAGCTTCAAAAGCACGTGAATCAAATAAAGAAGAGCAAGTGAACGCAATTCGTGCGTTAGTACAAGCATTACGTGATGCAAACGACCGTATTAGTATTGAAGGAATGCGTTACTTATACTTCTTAACACAACACGTTTTAGACCAAGAATTACCTGCATCGCTTCGTGAAGAAGTGGCAAGCTTAATTAAGCGTTATATGGATTCACGATTGAACTTTGCTTCAACACCTGTTGAATCACTCATCATCGAGTCTTATCGTGCGAAATTGGCGATTAAAGAATCTCACGCGAAATTCGATGGAAAAGTCGATGCGACAATCGGAAAGAATCTGAAAGAGAATTTTAACGCCGGCTTCTGAAGAAGAACAAAGTATTTTCCAAGAGGCAAAAGACTTCGCTGAAATGGCGCTAGATGAATCGGATAAAGATAACAGTACTCCAAAGAGCTCTATCCTAGAGGTGAAACCTTCAGAGGAAAAACCAGCCGAAGAGACTACAACGACACAAAGCGAAACGACTGAAACGACAGAAAGTACGACCGCTTCTGTAGAGACAGCAGAGGAAACAACGGCAACAACCGAAGTCGCTACTACTGAAGAAGCGACAACTGTTGAACAATAGAAGTTTTAAACACGTAAATCTTTTCATTGAAGGTTTACGTGTTTTTTGTTGCTAGGAATAGGTGGTTTCTTTATATTTATGGTATACTAAGACAGCATTCTAGTTGAAGGAGGGATTTAAATGACAGTCATGCATTTTGGCGAAAACAATACTTGGATTAACATTAATTCAGATTTAATCAGTGAATATTCATCCATTTACGATACGTATGACATCGATGACGAAATGATTGAATACGCGCTTGATAAAAACGAACGCGCGCATATGGAGTATAATCGCCGAACGAAGACATTGGTGGTCATTTATAATGTCCTCAATTTAACGCGTGAAGAAAATCATTACGATACGATTCCATTGACGTTTATCGTACGGCAAAATCAAATCGTTACGATTTCCAATGCGCAAAATGAATATATTATTGATCAAATTCTTGAAGAGTTGGAAGAAAATATGCATTGGAGCGTTTTTAATTTCTTATTGCATAGTTTATTTTACAATTTCGGAAAACTATTTTCCAATTATTGAGACATTAAATAAAGAACAACAAAAATATTAGTAAATTGCTTTGAAAGAAAAACGACAAAGGATAATTTATTCCCGTTTATCCGACATGGAGATTGAGGGAATGTATTTAGTTTCAGCAACGAAGCAAAAATGCGGTTGTACTCGAGCAATTGAAGACGCAGCAAGCCTTCAAGGCGCTCGACGATTCTGAAAGAGAGCAGTTGGAAGATAACATCATCGAAGCGAATCAATTAGTAGCGATGACGGAGTTACATCTTCAAATCTTGCATCAAATCGCAAGCACGTATAACAATGTATTGAATAATAACTTGAACGACACGATGAAATTCTTAACGGTCATCTCGATTTTAATGACGATTCCGGATATTGTGACGGGATTCTTTGGGATGAATGTGCAGATTCCATTTACGGAGTTTAGACATGGCTGGGCGATCATTCTTTTGATTATCGCATTCGGTTGGATAGGCGTGTCGCAGATTATCAAGCGCATTATGAAAGATTAACCAAAAACACCTTCCTACTGGATAGGAAGGTGTTTTTGGTTATGTGCTAGGTTTTTATTTGTGCTCAGATATATGATTACTTCGAATCCTTGCGGATTTGTTTATTGTAGCTGTAACGTTGCACCAGCGCAAGCCTTGGTCTTGCGCCTTTAAAGCCTCAAAACGGGCGTACGGAATATATTCCTACGCCCGTTAATTCGTTTTAATGCTTTTTCACGTTACTGCTACAATAAAATCCACAAGATTCTCCGTAATCATTTGCTGGGTAAGCACGTAAAAAAACTACTTCCTATCCAGTAGGAGTGTTTTTGGAAATCTGAGAATAGGAGACCTATCTAACCTCGTTTGGTGATGGAAAGGTTAGAGGAGTTTCTTAGCTTTTTCGGTATTGGCGAAGTGGAGTTTGGCTACTTTGCCAAGGAGTTCCATGCCGCCGTGTTTTAAAATGTTGGCTGCTGCTTTATCGACGTTGGCGCCTGCACCGCTTGGAAGTTCATATCCATATTCGGCGCTTAGTGAATCAAGGCCATCGAGGAAGGCACATCTAGCAATCATAGAAGCGGCCGCAACTGCGATATGGTGGCTTTCGCCTTTTGTAATAAAGTATGTTTTTTTCTTATCGACAAGGTCTTGGCCTTTGAGATAACGGTAGTACAAGTCTGGTTTACAGAATTGGTCGATTAAGTACGCTTCTGGAACTTCAGGAGCGAGTTTCTCGGTTAAGATACGAAGAGCTTGGTTATGAAGCAACGCCTTCATCTCGTTTAGATTTTTCACTTGTTGGACTTCGTTATATTTCTCTGGCCAAAGCGTTAATAACTTATAAGGCACAGCTTCTTTGATTTTTGGAACGAGAGCCTTAATTTGGTCGTCCGTCATGTCTTTAGAATCGCGAACGCCCATCGCTTTTAAGGTTGCGATATTTTCTTTTGAAACAAAGGTTGCCGCAACAGTCAGTGGTCCAAAGTAAGCGCCGTTACCGACTTCATCGCTTCCGATGACGCTCCAAGTCGCAAAACCTTCTGGAAGAGTAGACTCTTCGAGAGCTTTCTTTGTAGTTGCGTCCATCGATTGTTCGAGTTGGTTTTGTTGGATAAAGTCTTCGATACCTTTTCCTTGGAAGAGAACCTTGCCTGATTTATAGGCCGTAATCGATAAACCGTCGATCTTTAGACGCAATGTTGCGTGTGGTGGAGGAGATTGCGTGTAGGAAGCATAGTTTTCTCCTAGTGTTGCAATTTGCTCAGGTGATAAAATTAATGTTAATGAATTCATGTCGTTCCCCCTTTTCTTTTTAGCATACCACGACAAAATTCATCCGTCCACTCTCTAAAAAAGTGGATTTTTAGTGTATTTTTAAATAAAAAATGGTAAAATAAGGTGATATTATGGAGAAAGTGAGAGGGTCTTTTGTGAATCAACCAAAAACAAGAGTAAAAGCGACGATTTCAGGGAAATCTTATACGATTATTGGTCGTAAGTCGCAACAAGAAATGCAAAGTATTGTGCGTGTCTTACAAGAACAATTAGATCAAATCACTCGAGTATCTGACAAATTGTCGACGGAAGAAGTGGCGCTCCTTGCAGCCATCAATGCCATCTCGAATCAATTTGAAAAGCAAGAAGAAGTGGTCGCATTAAAGAAACGAGTGGAGCAATTAGAAAAAGAATTGCGCACCATTCAACATAAACGCCCTTCGATTGATGCGACTAGAAAACAAGAATTAGAAAAACAATTTGAATTACAACAAGATTTGTTGAGAAGGTAGGTTTCAATGGTAACATTAATTATTTTATTTTATTTATTGGTCGGTGTGTATACCGGGATGCGTCGAGGGTTAACTTTAGAACTCGTGTATATCGCAGGATACTTCATCACATTCCTCGTAGCGATGGCAACCTATAAAGGATTGGCGAAGTTCTTATCCGTGTACATTCCATATCCATCATACATTCCAGGAAATCACTTAGTAATTTTCACAGAAGCACAAGCGATGTCACTCGACCAATCATTTTATAATTTGATAGCATTTTTAATCATTATGATTATTGGATGGTTAGTGGTTCGTTTCTTAGGATATGTTGCTAGTGAATTAACATTCTTACCGTTATTGAAACAATTCAATACCATTGGCGGAGCAGCACTTGGATTTTTGATGAATTACTTATTCATATTCTTTGTATTATACGCAGTAGCGATGATTCCAATGGCGCCAGCGCAAAAGATTGTTGAAGGCGGATTGCCAAACTTCATCATCACAAAAACACCAATTGTGACGCAAATCGTTTCAAGTTGGTTACTACCTAAATAAAACCTCGAAGCGTGGAACAAACTTGTTCCACGTTTTTTAAGAAAGAAGGATCTGTTATGAATTCGAAAATCGAAAAGGTTTTAGAATTTTCAAAAATTAGAACACAACTAGCCGAATATGCGACTTCCGAAAAAGGAAAGCAAATGATTAAGGAACTTCCAATCGAAGTCGAAGCAAAGGCCATTCAAAATAAGATTGAAGAAACAACAGATGGAGTGGAGCTCTTACGATTGAAACAAGGGATTCCAATTCCAAGGTTGAAAGATATTAGTTTTGCCCTAAAACGTCTGGAACTAGAAGCAGGGCTTAATGGACGCGAATTAAGTGATATTTTACGAGTGCTCGCGACAACACATGAGGTGGAGCGTTTCTTTGAAAAAGTCGAAGAAGAGGAAATCGCATTGAAACGTGTACCGCGTCTTGTCGAAAAACTCGAAAGTATCCCAGAAGTGACGCATGAACTAGAAGCCTCTATTCGTGAAGATGGGTATGTCTTAGATAGCGCGTCTCCAACTTTACATGGCGTTCGTGTGGGGATTCAAAAGACAGAACAAGAGATTCGTCGTCAAATGGATCAATACCTAACAGGAAAGAATGCACAGTATTTAAGCGACACCATTATCACGATTCGGAATGACCGTTATGTACTTCCTGTAAAGGCAGAGTATAAATCTGTCTTTGGCGGTACGGTCCATGACCAAAGTGCAACGGGTCAAACACTCTTTATGGAGCCGCAAGCAGTCGTGAATTTAAATAACAAGCTTCGTGAGTATCAAATTCAAGAGAAGCGTGAAGTAGAACGGATTCTTTGGGAATTGTCTCAAAAACTCATGCCATATACGAATTCATTACATCAAAACCATTATGTATTGGCACGTCTGGATGTGGTGAACGCCAAAGCCTTATATGCCCATGAATTGAAGGCGACAGAACCGATTATCGATGCGAATAATTACGTTGCTCTCTGGCAAGCGTGGCATCCACTATTAGACCGTGAAAAGGCTGTAGCAAACGATATTATTCTTGGAGAAGAGTATCAAGCGATTGTTATTACAGGTCCGAATACGGGTGGGAAAACCATTCTCTTGAAGACGGTCGGTGTCATTCAATTGATGGCACAGATAGGACTGTATATTCCTGCTGGTGAAAATAGCCGTGTGGGAGTCTTTACGGAGATTTTTGCGGATATTGGAGATGAACAATCGATTGAGCAAAACCTATCGACGTTCTCGTCTCATATGTCGAATATCGTGTCTATTTTGAAACAAATCAATGATAAGAGCTTGGTTTTAATCGACGAAATTGGTTCAGGGACAGACCCGCAAGAAGGCTCGTCTCTTGCGATTGCGATTCTCGATTATATTGCAAGTAAGCAAAGTTATGTGATTGCCTCAACTCACTATCCAGAGTTGAAAGCATACGGCTATGACCGTCCTAAGACGATTAATGCGAGTATGGAATTTGATGGGGATACCCTTCAACCAACTTACCAACTCTTACTAGGCGTACCAGGGCGTAGTAATGCCTTTGATATTTCAAAACGTCTTGGATTACCATCAATCATTATCGACCAAGCGCGCGGACTTCTATCAGAAGAAGACCAAGACTTGAATGCGATGATTAGTGACTTGGAACAAAAACGTCGCCGTGCGCAGCGGGATGCCGATAAGATGCGTCATCAGTTAGAGTTGAGTACGCAATTACTTGCGGACTTACAACGCGAAACGGAACAATTCCAAGCCAATAAAGCACGTCTCTTAGAAGAAGCAAAAGAACGTGCAAATACCTTAATTGAACAGAGTCAAGATGATGCGGATAAGATTTTATCTGAAATTCGTGAACTTCAATTAAGAAGTAAGCAAAGTACCGTTAAAGAGCATGAGATGATTGAGAAGAAAACAGCACTGAAAGACTTGAAGCATGAGCAAGCCTTGAAGAAGAACAAGGTACTTCGCAAGGAAAAAGCAAAGAAAGCACTGCAAGTCGGACAAAGTGTCGAGGTTCTTTCATTTGGCCAACGCGGTACGCTTGTTGAAAAAGTGAATGACCAGGAATGGGTAGTTCAAATGGGAATCATCAAGATGAAGATTGCCGTTGAGGACCTTTCTCCGATTGCTGAGACGCAAGAAGCCAAGCAACAAGTCATCGTGAAGAGTGCACGTAGTAGTCACGTCTCTTCTGAATTAGACCTTCGTGAAAACGTTACGAAGAAGCAATGAAGGATCTAGAGTTATATCTGGATGCTGCGATTCTAGCGAACTACCCACGCGTGACGATTATTCATGGACGTGGAACAGGAGCCATCCAGCAAGGAGTTCATAAGGTGCTACGTAGCCACCGTTCTGTTGCAAGTTTTGAATTTGCACCGATGAATACGGGTGGGAATGGAGCGACCATCGTTACCTTTAAGTAAACCGTGAGCAGAATAGTTGGTCACTTTCCGGGGGATTGCTATACTAGGTTTGTAGAAAAAGGAAAGGATGATTCGAATGGTAAAATCATTAACAGATAAAAACTTTGTAGAAGAAACTAAAAATGGAGTAGTCTTAGTAGACTTCTGGGCAACTTGGTGTGGTCCATGTCGTATGCAAGGTCCAGTAATCGACCAATTAGACGAAGAAATGGGAGATAAAGTGACTTTTACAAAAGTAGACGTTGACGAAAACCCAGAAACAGCTCGTGCATTTGGCATTATGAGTATCCCAACATTGCTTATCAAAAAGATGGCGAAGTCGTTGATAAAAAGTGGTTGGCTACCATGCTAAAGAACAATTAGAAGAAATTTTTAGAAAAATATTTATAAAATCTAAAGTCTCCAAACGCTTGATATATCAAGGTTTTTCCTTGATGTGTCAGGGCGTTTTTATTTTGTTAAAATTTTTTTCGAAAAGGTGTTGACAAATTTCGTTTTAGTTTTATAGTTAATTACACAAGCTAACTAACCAATTAACACAAAGTGATCATGAACAAGGAGGTGCGTTATGAAATTTGATTTTCAAAGTGATATCCCATTATTTCAACAAGTAGCAAACCAACTGGAAGAAGAAATCTTTCCATGAAGTCTATAAAAGAAGGAGATCAAGTACTGTCGACAACTGAGATTTCCACTAGGATATCAAATCAATCCAGCAACGGTATTGAAAGGAATGAACTTACTCGTGAGCGAACAAATACTTGAAAAACGAAGAGGTCTGGAACGTTTGTAGCAGAAGGGGCCAGAAAAATTATTCAAGCAAGAAGCAAAAATGAATTTGCCAATCAAATGGTGCCAAACTTCTTAAAAGAAGCACAAGCGCTCGGCATTACGAAAAGACGAATTAGTAAAAATCATCGAAGGAGGCTTCCAATAATGAGTATCGAAGTCAAAGATTTAAAGAAGAAGTATTTCAAAAAAGAAGCAGTAAAAGGAGCAACGTTCACGATTGAATCAGAAAGTATTATCAGGGTTGTTGGACGAAATGGTGCCGGAAAGAGTACAGTGCTAAATATGACTGCTCGCCGTATCGAAAAAGACAAGTGGAGAAATCACTTTGATGGGGTTGGACCTCATAAGAATCCAAATGCGATGCATGAAGTGTACTTATCAAGTTCGGATAACTGGTTCCCACGTGAATATATTTAAAAGATCTCCTTGCTATCTATCAAGGGACTTACCCAGAATTTGACATGGAATTTGCGGAGGACCTTATCAAAGTGTTCGATGTGAATGTGAAGGGAAATTACTCAAAAGCCTCAACAGGATACCAAAGTATCATGAAGATTATCTTGGCACTTTGCAACCCAAGCGAATATATCTTCTTAGATGAACCAGTACTTGGACTGATGCGAACCACCGCCAACTTTTCAATAAGAAGTTGCTTGAAGCGTATGCGCGTCGTCCTGACATTTGTCATCGCAACGCATTTAATCGGAAGAAGTCGCTTCAATTTCTAGAAAAAGTCATCGTGATTAAAGACGGAGTAGTGACAGAAGAAGTGTTAGTGGAAGATGTTCTTCATAAAGGATAATGTCGTTAGTGGAGCTCCACATTGGTACAAGACTATGTAGCTGTAAGAAAGTCTTGAAACAGACCAAGTCGGAAACTTTACAAGAAGCATAGTGATTGGTGCTATTGGAGAAGCACAACCTGATTAGAGTTTTCTCCATTAACCTTACAAGATTACTTTTATCTCAACTCACTAGGGAGAATGAATAAGATGAACCGTTTATTATCAGTTGTCAGCATGGGATTAGCTAGAAGATGGAAAAACAATTTTAATGTTCTAGGAATTGGTGGATTATTACACTTTTAATAATGAAGATTCTGCAAATGGGACCTTTAGCACATTCTGGTACGTTATTTTCCTCAATTTACTTCGATAATGAAATTGCTATTATCCTATTACTCGATCGGAATTGGCTGTATCGTTGAACAATTCGCCTAGAAAGCCAATTAGGGATTAACTAAGAAAAAGAACAAATCGAAAGCTATTCAACCAAACGCTCGTCGATTCTGGAATTATCACACTCATTTACGCCTTATTAATCTCCATTAAGAAATGGAGTTTCATTGGGCCCAGTAACTCATTCAATCGCGCTTAGAGACCCATCGTGACCCAGAAAATATCGTGATTAGTATCGCAGTCCTTTCGTTAAGGTCTGCTCTAATTCACCTAATCGCAAATGTTCTTTGGAATTGTGCTTACAAATTTAATCATGCAGGCATCTATGTCATTCTAGTGTGCTTGATTACTGCATTAATTGAGGAAGTATTGGAAATCGAGTTAGTGAAGGCCAAATGCCAGGTTTTGTAACAGCTTTTCTAGAATTTAATATCATTACAACACATAAAGTGGAATCAATTTCTATAGCATTAGTGATTCCTAGTGCGCTTCAAACCTCGTTACAAGAAAACACCAAAGCATCGCTCCAGCAGCCTATCCCAGAACCCCTGCTCGTCAGGAGTTCTTTTGTTTAGGGCGGAGGTTTTCCTCCTCTTTTTAGTCCATTGGCGCATTTTAAAGTTAAATGTCATGTTTGAATGGAAAAGGCTGATGAGTCAAACGGAGCGCCTATCGATCTCTATAGTGTGAGTAATAGCGAGCGTAACTGATGCGAATTAGCAGTAGTTAGGAATTTATTCCTCACTACCGCTTTGAGGCTCAGTAGTGAGAGACACGGCTCGAACCGCCACAGCTATT
>BNJS01004207.1_pt1 | contig 36657 bp, 62 predicted proteins | sample 8540461 | NCBI WGS metagenome assembly BNJS01 (sample SAMD00202454, study PRJDB9452) | human saliva metagenome | isolation source: human saliva | place: Japan
ATACGGGTACATATTCATGCTTTAACGGTAGAAAAACTCTATCCTGCCAGTGAAAAACAGTATTATTCCTGTTGATGCGAGAGATGAGATGCCGCTTGCAGAGATTCTGTCCGATCTTTATCAGGTGATTCAGAGCCGCCGTCTGCATCCGGTCGAAGGTTCCTATACGAATTATCTCTTTGATAAGGGTCAGGACAAGATCTTGAAAAAAAGCTTAGCGAGGAAACAGCAGAGACGATTATTGCGTCTAAAAAAATAACATTCGTGAAGATGTGCTCTATGAAATGGGAGATCTCTGGTATCATTGCCTGGTCTTGCTCGCGTATCACAATATGACACCGGAGGATTTGCTCGAAGAACTGAAGCGGAGACACAACGGCGGTAACTATCATAAGTTTGCCGGAAAAAAACAGGAATGCGACCGGATATGTAATTTTTACAGTGATTTTTCTCCCTCCAACTATCCATAATGGTAATTATGGATAGTTGGAGGAGCCAATGTTTTTATCGTGAGAGCTGTGTAAAAAAATATGTGAATTTTTTTCAAGCCTTGAATTACAATGTTTTTTTCTTGTTGTTGGTATTCGCAGTAATCCCAGCAATCGTGTGCTTTCACGGTAATTTTTTTAGGAGAATCTTTCACGAATGATGATTTGAGTTTTTTTCAAAGGTTTTTTTGTTGGCATGGTAGACAATCTGTAGACAACAAACAACGGGGCGGCATTTACCTGCTGTCCCGTTGTTTGTTTATGTAGTCACCACTCGACGACGTTATACATGACGGTCATGCCCTTATAGTGTGTACCGTCAAAATGTGCCAACGCCTCAAAGCGTCCCTGCTCGTACCCGACGCTCATAAGAGCCTTGCCGTCAATCACGGATGCGCCCGCCTTGATGCGGTGATCTTTGCGGAGGTTGATCTTATACACGTCAACTTTCTGCTGCTCTGCGGGCAAGTCTTTGCCATCCTTGTTCTTTTGTGATCGGCGTGACGACCGTCCGATCTGTCTGCTCTCGCCGCCCGTGGCAGTGTCGGTGCATCCTCCCTGATCTGACGCTCAACCACCTGCGCCGCTCGCTCGACCGTTGGAGCACTCACATAGTACGTCGTTGTCGGCGTACGTTGCCCCGCTTGTGCCTCAGTGAGACGCTTTTGGAGTGCGTCCACATTGGCACGCGAGATGTCGAGCTGCGCCCTGTAGCCGCTCCGCATCCTGCGTCTGCTCCTGCGTCATAACGGCGGGCTTTTTCGGCGGTTGTCTGCTTTTTCTCTTGAAAAAGAAATGCACAGAATCAATAGGAGCAGAATGAGGAGGATGGCGAGCAAGGCAGTCTTATGCGCTGTGACCGCCGTCCATGTCCGTTCAAGCATTGTGAATCACCTCACTGTGCTTCGTAGTCAGTCACGCCGCGTGCAATGGCACGGGCAAATTCGTCTTGCCGCTCTCGCAAGAGTGCCGCATCGCTTTCATTGTCGATAAAGGCGAGCTCAACGAGGACGGCGACCGCGTCAGTGTTGTTGAGAACATACAAACCGTTGACACCGGGCTTTGCCCCCTTCACGCCACGATCCACAGTTCCGAGCGCATCCACAATCTGATTCTGGATGCAGTCTGCCAGCTTTTCTCCCTCGCCGCTTCCGTAGTAGTGCCAGACCTCCGTCCCGTTTGCATTGCCGTTGCACGCATTGCAGTGGATGGAGATGAATACGTCTGCGTCTGTACGATTGGAAGCGGAGACGATGTCATATAGACCATCGCTCTGTAGATTGCCGACGACCTCCACACCCGCTGCCGTGAGATAGCTCTCAACGAGATCAGCGATGCTCTTTGCGATGTCGCACTCTCTGAGTCCACATCCGCAAGCACCAGGATCCGGATTTCCATTCGGGGCGTGCCCCGGGTTCAGAAATACTTTCATTTGTTCTTCTCCCCTTTCTTGTTTGCAACGTTATTGCCTTGTAGCTGCAATATCATATCTTGAAGTTTTTGCGGCACAGGAAGCCCTATCCTCGTCGCATTCTCGATGATGGAAATTCCTTCATTCGAGATGTAGAAGAATATCACGGCGGAACGCAGGACGCACCCGCTGCCGATGATGTGAACATCTAACACATTCGCCACGCCCACAAAGGTGAAGATGCAGACTTTCTTACAAATCCCCTTGAACCCTATCGCACTGGACAGTTTCTTTTTTCCACAATCGCACGGAGAACACCTGTAACGTAATCCGTTGCCACAAACACAACGAGAGCATAGATCAGATCGTCAAAGCTGCCGAGGAACTCCCCGACCACGATGCCAATGCCCGCCGTATAGAGACGTATTGTCAAAATCTGATCCATCATCGAAAACCTCCTGCTTTCTTCCATTTACTGAGATGATTCATCCTGCGCAGACGGAAGTTATAGCATCCACGCATCAGCTCGGTAAGCTGTCCGTCATTCCATAAATACAAGTCTGCTCTTGTGTTGACAAGATATTTCCCCTGTCCCAGAGGGCAGAGACTTGTACGGGCAGTCGGATTCGTTTCCAGTTCCATAAGCAGCTCATCCTTTGCACTGTAAATCTTTGAGATATATTTTTTCCCGGAGATAAGATAATCCAGATTTGCGGGAAAACGCATATACATTCCGTCATGGATTGGATAGCGGATGCTGTAGTCCAGCGCGTGCCCTTGGCCTTTCTCTATCCAAGGTTCAATATTCATGCCGTCGAAGAACATATATTGGTTTGTAGGGCTTGCGCCTAGTGATACGGAGCGCCATATCATCACTTTGAAGTTCCCTGCTTTATCCACCCGCCCTCCTACTGTTTGACAGCTATAGAGATCCGTAGGCTCGGATATGGATGGAACAGGAAATATTTGCGCAAAATCGTATGCGGCAATGATCTCTCCGTTACATTTGATGCGGAGAACACCATCACGCTGATCCGCCCCGATGAGCGGATACACGAGGACATTCACTGCTTCGATGGTATAGAGATTCCCTTGCTCATCCATTTCGGCATCGAGCATTCCATAGCCTGAGACATACGCGAAGTGGCGGCTGCTGTTGACCATCCATATATCCTCTTGGGAAAAGCCGAGCGGATGAATCTTTCCTTTTGCATAGTACGAATGGAGCATTTGATTTTTTTGATCCTTCCACTTTATTTGGAGGAGCGGTATGCCGGAAAGGACATTCGTCGGAACATAGCTGCTGCCTCCGTCGGATTCATGTCCGTAGACGCAGCGACCGTCCGTCCAGATCCACTCTCCTTCTCGAACCGTTCGATTCCCAATGCAGGTAAGCCACGTGCCATCGGCAAGGACTTTATTGCCGCGCACAGCTTTCACTATCGCCCCATGCATAAGCTCACGCTCCCACGATGACGGCGGTGCCGCCCCTTGAAATCTGTACCCACACGAGACTGCCGTCACCGGTGTTGCAGTCCACTGCCACACGGAAGGGATACGACCGCTCACCGATATGAACACGCCCATTACGGATGATTCCCCTCTGTGCGCGAGATTCCTGAGATTGTCCATTTCGCAGTCCTGCACGTATTGCTGCCGCAAGCCCCATAACCCCATTCATCCGTACCACCTCACCATCTTGATTGTCTGACGCAAAAGGCGCGGCGTAAGTTCCACCGCGTTCGACTGCAAGAAATACTCATGTCCCTCGAATCGGATGCGCTCGGTAAAATCGACGATGTGGTCAATATCCGGGATGCCGCTGCGAATCCGTGCGCGAATCTCCACCGTAACAGTCTCCTGCGTCTTGCGGTTGAGCCATTCGATCTCATGCGTCAGCATCCGTAAATAATCCGCGCCCACAACGGGAAACTCCGTGTCGATGAGCGAAGAATACGGAAGCCCCTCGTCACTTGCATATTGTGCGCCAAGGCTGAGATTGGACTGCTCTATTGTGAACTGACTCGCCTTGCCGCCAGGCTTTCCCTGCGAGAGGGAGCTTCCTTCAAGCACGCCGTCCACATAGACGGTGGTCGCATACCATCCATAGCCAAGCGGCGCGTGGTAGGTGATGCGTTCTGTGCCCTTCTCTTTGTTCCAGTCCTCCCAGTCATATTCCGTGTGCTTCTTTCCGTCTTTGACCGCTTCCGTGGTACGCTCCCACTCTTTGAAGAGATACACGTCGCGCCCCGTGGAGGCGTATGCGTAATCCGTGCGGCTTGTCGAGCCATCCACATTGTGCGTGCGCTTTTTCGGCAAGATACTCCCTGTCATAGGAATAGGTGCTGTAGCCGTTCTCATTCGTCTCACGGACGAGAAAGCCGTTAGAGTATGTGCGGCTGATCTCTTTGAATGAAATCGTGCCGGTGAAAGGGATAGGCGCAGTATCTTCCTCGTTGTGTGCTCCTGTTGCATCGTTATGCGAACTGTGCCAGACGGAGCGCAGAAGTTTCCGTTCGATGGTCGACTGTGCGTGAGGCCAGTTTGTGATGTCGATGACGGATTCCTCCATGCCACGCTGAATGATGTGGAGTATATCGCCCCGAATAAAGACGTTGATCTGACGCTGTGGGAGTTTGGCCGTCCAGCCGAAGAGAGCGGAGATGAAATCATGGTACGTCATGCCGCTGCCCTCAAAGTTCTGCGACGGCGTGAAATCATCGGTCAGCCGATGCAGTCGAAGCCCGAGTGCTGCGGCAATCTCGGCACATACCGTGACACCTTTGCCCGCTCCACATAGATGTGGATTGCCGTGTATAGAAGAGAATCCCTGCTATACATCCCTTTGACGGACTGCACGATGCCCCGTTGACTCGTTTCCTCAACGAGAAAGCGGAAGACATAATCCAACACACGCCCCTGGACGCTGTCGCCGATGGACAGCGGATGTACGGTTTCAAGCTGAATGGAATCGGACAGGGTGAGTTCCCCGAGTGTCACGGAGAAGGAGCGAATGCCGCGCTCTCTGAACTCTGCGTAGGTAAGCGTATGCGGGATCTCAATCCTCGTGTCTGCGAGAATCCGCGACTGTTTGACAAGAGTCCGCTTCGTATCTGCCAACGCCGCTTCACAATGACCGATGCGTCGCAACGTATCTGCCTTCACACTGATCTGCTTGACGATCCGAATGTCGCGCAGGGTATCTGCATGAACGGAACAAGATAGATTGAGCCTGCGTGACGTATCTCCGCTGACCTGCACGGGCTGACGAAATACGGGAATCACCGTGGCGTATATGATCGGTTTTAGGTGAATACGTCCCATCGGCAGCCACGCGATGCAGACGGCAGGTTTCAGCTTGATGCTCATACGCCCGCTCTCCATCCAAACTGCCGCCCCGTGAGTTCTGCAATCGTCATGGAGACAGTGCGCGTGTCCATAACGGTGGAAGTTAGATTCTGCTCGGCGATATGTCTGCCGTATTCCGTGATATTCCCGCCGCTCTTTTCAATCGCCGTCAAAGCACACAGCCCTTCTGCCGTGCGGTAGGCAGGATTGCCGAGAAGAGAAATCCCCGTCACACGCGAGTCCGTGCCATACTGCGTGGACAAGGCAGCGACATCGACCGTTTGCAGAATCTCCTGATTCGCAGCCGTTGCCTCATAACTCCCGTCCCCACAGTCGGTCATATTCGTCTGTGTCGCTTGGATGGGCAGCATGATAACCTGTTCCCGTGGACTGATCTCCTCATCTGAGAGAATAAGGCTCGAAATGCAGGCTCCGTCATTTTTTTGCTGTAAACAGTTATGTTTTTTTGCCCAAGTCCCAGCAGCATACCAGATGTTGAGATTTCTCTTATTGCAGATTTCGTGCTCGTTAATCATGGCGTGCATGATTCCATCAGCATTGTTTCCGGGTTTGATATGAAGCCAGACTGTGTTGATTGCATCTATACGAATATTGGTATCTGCATTGGACTTGTCAAACACGATGCTTGTTTCCGTATATCCGGTAACGCTCCGCCCCCAGTTGCTTACCTGTAGATTTAGTCCGTTGCGATCCCCAATATATATCGCGACTTCCGCGCTCGATCCGTTTTTAGTGTTTTTTTGAAATACACATCGAATTTCGCGTAAAACTCTGCCGGTACTTCGGGAAGAGAAAGTCCCTTTCTATTGTTCGGCTGCCAGAAAGATATGCCCGTCTTGCTGTACTGCTCCCCCGTTACCGTTATACCGCCGCTGACCGAGAGCAGCTCCGCATAGCCCGGGTTGATGTATTTGAACGACATACGCCCCCTCCTTAGCCAGACACAATAAGCCCTTCCGCCTGCATATCCACGCTGGTATCATTCTGCGGCGCCTCACCTGTCGCACACAACGCTTTCACCCAGAAAATCGCATTCGTATCGCCAACATCGGAAAGAGTGATAGTATCTTTCCAATCCGCAGATTCGAGCACTGTTTCTGCCGTGTACCTGTTATCCGTCGCGGCTTTCCACTTATCCGCATGAGCACCGACGAATTTGATCGTCAAGGCTCCGTCGATGTGGAAGCCGCTCTCGCACCGCACGGCGCACTTGACGGCTTTCTCCTCTGCCTTGGCCGCATCGAGCAGGACGGAGATTGGAGAGAGTTCCGTACCGGAGCTGACCTCGGTTCCGTCCTTGCTTCCCCCGTCGGATTGTTCGTATAGATATGCAGGAGTTCTGCCATTGTCACACCCTCCAAAAATTCCAGAGACAGTTTATATACCTTCGGGAAATGTGCCATATACTCGTAGGACTTCACCACGACGCGCATGGAGGGCAGAACATTCCCACCCTCATCGGTCACGGACACCATTGCGCGGCTGTCCCAGTAGCCCTTGATTTTCTCCCAATCAGCAGCAGTGACCGTGACCGAACAGGAAATACGGTCGCCCTCTTGGATATGTCCGAAATCCTGCACAACCACACCGCCGACAATTTCGAGGAGCTGCTGACGATCGTCGGGAACGATCTGCCAGTTTTCGACACTCAGTGTCTGCACATCACCAATTTGAATATGAATTGGAATCACCCCCAAGGGCATTTTTCAACAGCAGGACGGATGCGGTCGGCAACATGATCGGCAAGCATACGCATGCCCTCGTTGTCCTCCGTAACGGCATTCTCAATTTGCACCTGTATGTGAACCCTGCCGGTTATCCGTCATAGAGGTAGATGTCTGATTCCCCTGCTGTGAAGCACTTCCAATCTGCCCCGCAGTTTGGATGCTCTGCGCCTGTTGTTCAAGCCCCTGCCATCATCTGCGCATACGAGAATTCCTGCCCGTTCACACGAATGCGGGAACTGTCTTCACGCTCTCGGGGCAAAAATTCGGCAGGAGATTCTCCATCGCCCATTTACGCCCGGACTGAAACTGCTGCAAAAAGTTCCGGTGTCAGCCCCAGATCCTCTGCGGTCAGCTTGTTCTTTTTTTCGAAGATACTCCATCAGCCCGACCTGCCCGGACTGCTTGAATACCTTCAGTTCCTCTTTCTGGGAGCGCAGGACTTCCAAGGCGGCATTACGCTTGGCATCGAGCTTCTGCTTCTCCGCCCAGCGTGTCGCTTCGACCTCATCCAGACCTTTTCTGCACCCACGCATCCTTCTCGCGCTCGATCTCGGCAAGGCGATTCTCAAGTTCGGTCTTCCAGATCGAGTCTATGTTGGATGCAACGTCCCGCTCCCCACTGCTCCATGACACGCGCCTTGCTCTCACTGAGCCACGCCTGTGTTTGGAGTTCGTCCAAGCCCTTCTGCCGGAAGGCATCGGCTTCGCGGGCGATGGAGTCCAGCTTGTTTTGGAGATCAGTCTTGTAGAGAGCATTCGCCTTGTCCACAACGTCCCGCTGAAAGTCAGCGTAAATCTTCGCTTCTTTTGCCAGACGGTATTCGTCGATCAGATGCGGGTCTGCGCCCTTCTGGAAGAATTCGAAGGCCTCACGATCCAACGCATGAAGGCTGTTCTGGATGTCCGTGTGCGTCAGTGTATATAAGCTGTCCGTCAGCTGCGCGGTCGCCTTTGCAGACTCGCTGACCGTCTTTGCGGCATCCTTTTTCCGCAGCCGCACGGATTTGCGCAGCTTTGGCATTCTGCTCCTGCGCCTTAGCGTTCTTCTCCGCTTCGGCACGCGCCTTCTCCTCTGCCGCAGCTTTCTCTTTGGCAATCTTCTGCTGTTCTTGGTACTGCTTGTACTCATCGCCATAGAGAGCGTCAAGAACCGTGCCACCGAGGAACGGGATGGAAATGAGCGGAGATGCCACGGGATGATTCTTCACGAGCCACGCATTTGCCTCGGCGTGCTCGCTGACCTTATGAATCTGCTCGCCGACAAAGCCCGCAAGCTCCGCAACGGTTTTTGAGTGCCTCGCCCCACCCGAGCATGGCATCCTTGATCTCGTCCTTGTTGTCGCGGATCATTTCAACGAGAGAAGTAAAGCCGTCATTGATCTCGGGCATCAGCTCCTCGGCGACAGGAAGGAGTGCCGCACCGAGGGCAAGTTTCAGCTGCCCCGCTTCCATCTCCATTTCGCGCCATTTGAGGTATGTCTCATGTGCCTGTTCGGGGTCGAGCAGTCCCGTGGTCTTGACACGCGAGGAGATGGTCATCAGATCGTCATATTGTTCAAGAATTGGGATAAGAGCCGCACCACGCGCACCAAGCACCTCGGCGGTATACGCTTCCTCCATCCCCGCTTCGCTTGCGGTCTTATATCCCTTCGCGAGCTGTGCCAGCTGCTCGTTCAGCGGCAGGAGATTGCCCTGCTGATCTTTGAGCGCAATACCAAAGCGCGAGAGTGCGCGTGTGGTATCGTTACCGCTATTACCTGCCGCAGATACCTGTTTGTCAAGACGAGCGATCAGAGGTATGACGCTCTTGATATCCGTATCCGCAAGCTGGAACATCCGATTGAGCGTCGCCGCCTCACTCGCAGAGACGTGAAGCCGCTGCGTCAGCTTGTAGACGTTCTCGCCCGCAAGCATCGCATCTTTGGTGATGTTGAACAGCCCCGCACCCGTCGCAGCGACGGCCATAACTGCGGCCATCTTTGCAGAGAGGACGTTGAATCCACTCGTGAGATTCCTGACTCCCTCCTGTGCCGCCGTCATCCCCGCTGTGATGCGCCCGCCGAGCGTGCCGGAGAGAACCGCACTTTCTTTTTAGGCGGTTATTCAGTTTCCGCACCTCGGCTTCGGTCTGTGCGACGGTTCGTTGCTGACGCAGGAGATTGCTCTCCGCTCGGCGATAGGCAGCACTGTCCGCACCGTCATTCTTTTTCGCAGATTGAAGGACGGCAGCAAGAATCTGTTCCTTCTGCCGCTGAATGTCGAGTTCTCGGTTGATCGCCTGATGGCGCACCTTGATCTTGTCGAGTTCCGTCCCCACGCCGTCGAGTTTCGCGAGGTCGGCATCCAGTTTGAGGTGGATGTTATTTGCCTTGCTGTTGAGACGTGCGATGGAATCCGAGACGGTTTTTCCCCGCTGTGTCAAAGTCCAGCTGCAGCTGTGCGATGTTGAGACCGATATCGAGATAGAGTTCATCAATCTTTTGTCCGCGCTTTGCCACTCTATCCCCCTACATCACGTCCTCAATAAATCGCTCATACGGCTGCTCACAAAGAGCCATTACAACAAGCTGATCGAGCAGGAATCCTATCTCGTGTCCGTCGATTTCCTGCATCGTCCACCCATAGGCGGACTGCAGCCGCTCGTAGTAGCGCAGTAAATTCTGGTACGGAGAAAGAACTACGCCTCTTTCTCCGCCTCCCCGTTTGGGAGGTTCACCAGTTTGGAAAACGTCAGCGACTGAATCCATCGAAAGAGTGTACGGGTGAGCGGTACGATGTCCGCAACATCTACATTCTCCTCTACGGATTCCTTCGTCACTTCCTCTCGTCCGAATCCAAGGACGATCAGACGAACGTGCTCGTCCAAAAAGTCCTCAAGATTCATGTCCCTGTTTGTCGGCATCAAAAAAAGGCAAGGAACGCACGCCACACCTTCATCTTCGGAGGGTTCGGCGTGATCTCCCTGCCCGCAATATGCAGTATCGGTGTATCCATACTTTCCTCCGTCAGACCTGCTCGTACCACTTCGTCCCAGTCTCAGCGGCAAAGCCCGCCGCCTCCTCATCTGCCTTGGCGTAGGACAGTCCATCCGAGAGACGGTAGATCGCCTTTGCCGTCAGTGTCGGTGTGTCGAACTGGATGCTCTCCTGCTTCGAGTTGCCAGATTCCGAGGGTTCGAGGAATTGGACTTTGTAGAATTTAGTGTATCTCTTCTGCCGTTGCGCTTATCCGACTGAAAGAGCACAGCAAAGTACGGCGCAACATCGTCCTTGCCCGCCTTCATCACGCCGTTTTTCGATGGCGTGTCCCAGAAGGTAAGCCGTGTATTCCAAAGGAAGCGCGGCAGTATCGAAGGTAAGGTCATAGGATGCGGTATTGGATGCCGTATCCACGGACTGCCCATCCGCGAAAAAGTTCCGCCTGATTCGTCTGCGGCTTGATGTCCACCTTGCGCAGGAGCTTCCCAAGCGGAATCGGCTTCTCGTAGGTCGCCGTGCCGCCCGCCTCGTCGGTGAGCATCTTGGCGATATGAAGTTTCTGGATGTTGATGAACTGCCCGCTTGTCAGATTCGCGGCGGGCTTTGCTGTTGGTGTTGGACTTGGCATATTATTCTCCCTCCATTGCTGTTCTGTAATCTGTGATTTCCACGAATATATCTTTCTCAACGAATTCCTGCGTCTGCGCCCGTACAAAACCGAGCGGTAAAAGTGCACTCTGTACTGCCTTATGGATTTCCCGAAAGCGTCCGTCCTTCGTCAGAATATGGATACGCACTGTCACACGCCGTTCCAGTTCCGCGCCGTCTGCCGAAAGTGCGGGGACATCCGAGATCACGGAGTAAACGATAATCGGATATGTCCCCTGCATTGGGACTGCGCCCGTGGTAGATGCCCTTTCGCCCATGCGCGAGACACTGCGTCAGCTCCTTCGAGCGCACAAGCGACTGATACACCATTCGCGCAATGCTCATTTCCTTCGCCTCCGAATCGCCGTGCGGACGGCATCGACGATGGCAGAACGAATCCCGTCCTTCTTAGCGTCGAGCGCGGGATAGAAAAACGGACGATTGATACGTGGGCTGAACTCAACGAGCACGCCGTAAGGTACGCCGTCCTGCGCCTGTGCATCTGCTGCGATACGCCAAACGGAGCCGTCCTTTCTGCGCAGTCGCTTATGGATGGAGTCGCGCAGTGCGCCCTTTACCACGCGCTTATCTGTTCCCGCATAGACGGGACAGCGGTTCTTTGCCTCTGCGACCACATCGTCCGCGCCGTGTGCGAGTGCCGCCTTTGCCGCAGCCGTTGCCTCCGCGCCGAGTTCCGAGAGGATCTTCTCGGCAGAGACGAAACCTCGGTATCTCAGCCATCTTCCACCAACTCCCTGCATTCCATCACGAGCCATTGTTTCTTCCCGCCGAGCGGATAGGGCGGCGCAATGGGTGTGAGTGTTTTATCTCCCCAACGGATACGATCCGTCACGCGCACATCCGTGCGATAACGGATAACGATGCGGTAGTCCACCTCCTGCACCTTCTCCGCGTATCCGTCGGAGATTTTTGCCGCAAAGGGCAGAACGAGCGCCCATGCCTTTCCCACCTCCACCACGGATGAGGAGAGAATATTCCCCTCATCGTCCGTATCCGAAACGGGACGGAGGAACGTGATGCGATGGCGCAGTTCGCTCATCGACACTCTCACCCTAAAAAGCCCTCCTTCCGCACACCAAAGAGCAGTGATCGCAGCGTCAGTGCGAGCCCTCTATGGTCGGCTTCCTCCCTGTGTTCATAGAGATAAGATACTGCGTAGAGAATCGCAACCCGTACGACAGCGCTATCCTCCACCTCCGACAGATCCTTTACGCGCAGGAGCGCCGTACAAAGTTGCTCCGCCGTCTCTGCAAAACTCGAAAGAAGAAGATCCTCGTCGTTTCCATCAATGCGAAGGTACTGCTTGACCTCCTCAAGCGGCACAAGCATAAAACCACCTCCCCTCTGCCGCCGCAGCTTACGCCTTGATCTTCAGCACCTGCACAACTTCCTTCTGCACCAGCTTGCCGTCCACGCGCTCCTTCATGACAAAGCCGACCATACCGTGCTCTGCGAAAAAGCTCCTTGAGAACCTGCATCGAGCGCACGCCGCGATCCCCGATGTTGTAGTAGGAATAATCCCCGAACGCCAGAACAATCTTGCCCGCCTCCACAGTCGGCATATAGGGCGTCGTATAGACAGGATAGCCGAAAATGCGGTCAGGTTCGCCCATCTGATACGACGGCTGCCAGAGATAGACGCCGTTTGCATCCTTCAGCTTGCGGATCACCGCAAGTGTCTGGTCGTTCGCGATGAATGCCGCATTCTTGCGGTAAGGACGCTTCAGCGCGTAGACCAGAGAGATCAACTCATCTGCCTTGAGCTTCGCTTCCTCCGTCTCGAGTGCGTGCGCCGCTGCCAAAAGCCCCGTCGGCTTGTGCGCCCCATCGCCGAGCAGGAATGCCTCCTCCTCCTTATCGCCGAGCGCCTTGCCGAACTCGGTAATCAGATAGTGCTCGAGGTTGAACGCATTGTCATAGAGCAGCTCCTCCGATACCTTGACCGCGACGTGGAGCTTGTGCGCATCGAGAATCATCTGCGCGAACGTTGCGTCTCCGAAGGTCAGCGCCGCACCCTCATCAATCCACGCCGCAGCGGGCTTCGTCGCCGTGATGTTGATCTTGTGCTCGCCGCTCGTCGTAATCGTCGTCGCGAGCGGGCGCAGCACATTCTCCTCATGCAGCACATCAATCAGACGGTGGTCATACTCCTCCGGCACAAGATAGCCGCCGCTCGCGTCCGTTCCCTCGATGAGCTCATTGTCAACCCGCTGGAACTTCGAGCGGAGGGCGCGGAGCATCGCCTCACGGTACGCATCACTCGCCCTGCCCGTTTTTTTCTGCGCCGACACTTCCATTCGGCGTGTTCGTGATCGGCGTCATCGTCGGCTTCGAAAGCTGCGCGTCGAGAATCGCCTGACGCTCCATGCGCTCGATATCCTTGCCGAGTGCCAGCACCTCCTGCTCCATCTGCTCATACGTCTTTGCATCCTCGGCCGAGAGTCGGCCATCATGCGTATGCTCCTCCAGAAAAGCCTTTGCGTTCTCCCAGAGAGCGGCGCGCTTCTCGCGCATTGCCAAAACCTTGTCCATAAATAGTCCTCCTTCAATGTGCCATAGAAAAGAGCCGCCTTTTCAGCGGCTCCGCATCGACATGATTCCTCGTCTTCCCCTGCCCGATCTTGGAGAGCAGGGAGTTCGTAACAGCGGCGCGGGAGAAGATCAGCCCGTCTGCCGTATCGTCTGCGGGATGTTCCCGATTCTCATAGAGAACAGAATCCGCAAATCCGAGTTCCACCGCCTTTTTCGCATTCATCCACGTCTCGGCATCCATCAGCCGTGAAATCTTCGCACGGGACAGCCCCTGTCTTGAGTTCATAGGCGTTGATGATGCTCTCCTTGATCTCGGAGAGAAACGTGATCGTCCGCTCCATCTCGTGTGTGTCGCCGATGGAGATCGTCGCGGGGTTGTGGATCATCAACATGCCCACAGGAGAAATCTCGACGGTTGACCCTGCCATTGCAACGACGGATGCAGCAGAGGCGGCAATCCCGTCAATCTTGACTGCGACCTTGCCGGGATATTCCTTGAGCATATTGTAGATCTGCGCCGCTGCATAGCAGTCCCCGCCGGGCGAGTTGATCCAGAGGGTAATATCTCCATCGGCGGCGTTCAGCTCCGAGCGGAACATCTGAGGCGTTACCTCATCGCCCCACCACGTCTCATCCGAAATCACACCATCGAGCAGGAGCGTCCGCCCCTCCCCTTCATTCCGTACCCAGTTCCAAAATTTACGCTTCATTGCCCTCTCCTTTCTGAGGCTGGCCTGCAAAAGAGTCCCGCATCCTCGAGTTTCGTCATATTTCCGTTGATGAGATAGAGATCTCCGCCCTCGTCTGCATTGATAGGATTCATGTCCTCAAGGCTGCGGATGTCGTTCGCCGAAAGCCATCCGTTCTGCCGCCCGATGGCATATCCTCCATGCGGCTCTTGTAGTCTCCGCGCAGAAGCCCGTCCACATTGAAACGGATGAAGTAATCCTTCCGCTCCCTGTTTGATAGCAATGCTTTTCTGCAGCGCCTGCTCCCACCGCACGACCCACGGATTCAGCGTGTACTTCACGAACTCGAGGGACTGCTGCTCGATGTTGTTGAAGCTGGACTTTTCCAGATCACCGATCATATGCGGCGGCACACGGTAGAGCCGAGCAATCTCGTCGATCTGGAACTTCCTCGTCTCTAGGAACTGAGCCTCCTCCGGCGGAATGGCAATCTGCTGATACTTTACGCCCTCCTCGAGGAGCGCAATCTTTCCTACGTTCTTCGTGCCACCATAAACCGAATGCCAGCTTTCTCTCAGTTTTTCCGGATCTTTCACCACCCCCGGATGCTCGAGTACGCCCGCAGGCCGCGCACCGTTTTGAAAGAACGTCGCCCCATACTCTTCCGTCGCGATGGCAATGCCGATGGCCGTCTTTGCCATCGCGATCGGCGAGTAGCCGACCAGACCGTCAAAGCCAAGCCCGGGAATATGCAGCACATCCGTCTGACGCAGACGAATCTGACCCGCCGCTTTGAAATTCGGATTTTCCTCCGTACTCCTTGTGTAGAGATAATACAGCTCGCCCGTTTTACTATCGCGGCCGACATCCATCCGATCCGGCAGCAGTGGGTAGAGTCCGATCACCCGCCCCATGCCGTCGCGCAGGATCTGTGCGTAGGCATTCCCCCACAGAAGAAGATGCGTCATCAGCGTCTCGCGGAATACGAAACTCGTCATCTCGGGGTTTGGCGCATCGTGCAGCAGGAAGTACAGCGGATGCGCCGGCACACGCTCCCTTGCCCCTGCCCCTTGTATGCGTAGACATGAAGTGGCAGGCCCGCGATGGATTCGGCGAGGATGCGCACACAGGCGTAGACTGCTGTCGTCTGCATTGCCGTCCGCTCATTGACCACCTTGCCCGCCGCCGTCGGTCCGAACAAAAAGGTCAGACCGCCCAGTAAATTCTGCGGCTTGTCCCTCGATCGAAAAAAATCTGCTGAAAAAAATTCATGTGCATCACCTCCCTGTTCAGAACACCAACACGCCCCGTGTATCATAGACGGACACCGCAGGATCATTCCCACACCGAATCGCACGGTCGAGCGCCATGATGAGGGCAATCACACCGTCAATCTTCTCTGTGGACTTCTCCTTGTCCGCCTTGATGTTCCCCGCAGGGTCGGTGCGGATGAAGATATTATCTGCCATCCAGCGCATGACGGGATGCCCACCGTGCGCTATTTTTCTTTTCCAGCGTCAGCTTCATCAGCTCCTTGGTCGGCGGACTCATATCTTTGAATCCCTGCCCGAACGGGACAACAGTGAACCCCATGCCCTCAAGATTCTGCACCATCTGCACCGCGCCCCATCGGTCAAAGGCAATCTCACGGATGTTGTACTTCTCGCCCAGTTTCTCGATGAACGCCTCGATGAAGCCGTAATGCACGACATTCCCCTCGGTGGTCATGAGGGTGTCCTTGCCTCTGCCACACGTCATAGGGAACATGGTCACGGCGCACGCGCAGGTCGATATTCTCCTCGGGAATCCAGAAGTACGGAAGGACGGAAAAAGAATCATCTTCCTCCATTGGCGGGAACACCAGAACAAACGCCGTAATGTCCATCGTGGACGAAAGGTCGAGCCCGCCGTAGCACAGGCGTCCTTCCAACGCCTCCGCATCAACAGGAGCGGCACAGGCATCCCATTTGTCCATCGGCATCCAGCGCACGGACTGCTTGACCCACTGATTCAGACGAAGTTGGCGGAAGCTGTTTTCCTCAGTAGGATTCTGCATCGCAGAAGTACAGGCCGCCTGTACCTTATCCATACCAACTGTAATCCCGAGCGATGGATTCGCTTTTCTCCACACTGCGGGATCCGTCCAGTCCTCATCGACTTCAGCCCCGTAGATCACGGGATAGAAGGTCGGATCAATCTTTCGCCCTTCCAGAATATCCTTCGCTTTCTGGTGCGTCTCGTAGCAGATCGACTGCGTATCCGTCCCCGCCGTTGTAATGAGGAAGTACAGAGGCTGCATACGCGCATCGCCGGAGCCCTTCGTCATAACGTCGAAAAGCTTGCGGTTCGGCTGCGTGTGCAGCTCGTCAAACACAACGCCGTGGATATTGAAGCCGTGCTTCGTATAAGCTTCTGCCGAGAGTACCTGATAGGTGCTGTTTGTTGGCAGGTATTTCATATGCTTCTGCGAAGCAAGGATTTTCACCCGCTTGTTGAGTGCTGGACACATACGCACCATGTCAGCAGCAACCTTGAACACGATGCTTGCCTGTTGCCGATCAGCAGCACAACCATATACCTCTGCTCCGGCCTCCCCATCGCCACAGCAGAGAAGCAGTGCTATGGCGGCAGCGAGTTCACTTTTTTCCCTGTTTCTTCGGAATCTCGATATATGCCGTATTGAACTGCCGATACCCATTCGGCTTTAGGATGCCGAAGATGTCTCGGATAATGCGCTCCTGCCAATCAATGAGCTCGAAAGGCTTTCCTGCCCACGTCCCCTTCGTGTGACACAGACACTCGATGAAGCCCACGGCGTAGTCCGCAGCGGCTTGGTCGTAGTGTGCGTCCTCTGCCATGAACTTTGTCGGTTTGTAGTCCGTCAATTTCCGCAAAGAGTCACCTCCCTACTTTTGCATGCGCGTCCGCAGTAATCTCTCCATAGGATCTTCCTGCGCCGAGCCGCTGAAGTTTGTCGTGCAGTTTTGCTTTACAATGTCAAAGATCTCATACCAAAGCAGATTGGATTGCTTCTGGAACGAAAAGTGCCATCTGTACAAACGGACTTTGCAATCGTGCCGCCCGTGGTCGGATGCTTGCCGAGCAGACCGTATTGACTCACAGCCTCCTCGCATTGGATATAGCGAGCGAATGACTGTGCATAGCTCTCGATGAGCCGAGGACTTACAAGACGTTCACACCCGCGCTCCTTGAGCCACTGCCACGTTTCACGAAAAAAATATTGTCTGCACCGAGCGTCTTTCCATCCTTCTGACATGCCGACAGATATGCACTTGGACGTGGCATGTCAGTGCCGCATAGATCTGCCGCCTTCATGCCGTCAGCACTGCCGAGATCCACTCCCGGAAATTCCAAAACATTTGCCGTCTGCCCCGGCGCGACCCTATCCGACATTGTTTGCGGCTTTTTTCCCGGCGCGGGGCGTCTGCCGCCACGATTCGTACCGTCCCGCGCCATCTTCTCACCCCATTTTTTAATACCCCGTTTGATTCACCATTTTTTTCACGTATGCCCCAGTCCCGGTCGCGCAGCAATGCGTTTTTAGAGATTTGACCGCCCCCTAGGGGTCTATCGGTCGCCCGTGCCGCGTCGGTGAATCCGTTCATGGCATGACGCGCAAAGCGACATCAAGTTGTCCTCATCATGTGTGCCGCCATCGGCGAGAGGTCTGATATGATGCACGAGTGTTGCGAGAACATAGCGCTCCTGTTCTTTGCATTTCTCACAGAGCGGATGCCCTGCCAAGTGTCGGTCACGAATCCTACGCCACGTGCTACCGTATCTCGCGTGCTGATCGTAGCCGCGCGTGAAGTGATCGTAGTGCCGCTGCATTGTTTTCTCGTGCATCTCGCAATAACAGCTTTTTTTCTGTCCGTAAGATTCGGACAGCCCGACATGCGGCATGGTCGTTTCGGCTTTCTCGGCATCTGCACCACCTCCCTTCTTACCGTTTTCATCGCATACAAAAAGAGCACCGCCGTAGCTGTGCCCCTTGCTTTTTCCAGTTTATACTATATCACAGAAATAATGTGAAAATCTATGAAAACTTTCCAACAACAGCGAAACTTTGCAGTGCTTTACCATGCAGCCCCAGTACATTTCGATAGGTATATCCCATGCTGACCGCCACTTGCTCCCATGACTGCCCGTATAAATACCTCCCCAGCAATATTGCTCTATATCGCCCGTCAGGTATCTGCTCAATCTGAACTCTTGCCTCTTTCCGTAACGCAATCAAACAATTCCATTGAAAGTTGATCTCCTCCGCGTACTTCTCCAACATTATGATCGCATCAGAAAGATCGCCAATCTTGCCTCCACTGACCTTATTCGCATCATACTGGATCGCTTTCAGATGCAAGATATCGTCTTTTGCCTGCTCGTACTCCTGTTCAAGCAGTTTCAGATCCCGCTCTATATCACGGACACGCCAGAGGTATGCCCTTACTTGTTTGATTTCGACCATTCTGCTCCCCTTGTTTCCTCATGTCCATGCGCACCAAAAGAGCGGTGATACGCCACTCTTTTTCCTTATATCGCTTGTTTCACACCTCGCTCCAAAAGAGCCTTTTGCAGCCGATCTCGAAAAACCGCTGCACATCTCGGTCAATCGGATGGATATCCTTATTCCACTCCCAATGCGCCTCAATCTCGCCGATCATGTCCCACAGTTGCCAATTCTCGAACTTATTCACGCGCCGCAGGACGAGATCGGACACGAGAGACAGCGCATAAGATTGTCTTGGTAGAGCATACCGAAATGCAAAGAAATATAACGTCTGCTCATCCGATGTCATCTTACTCCTCCTCAGTCGCTCTCCCAACAACTTTATCTACAATTCTCTCAACCAACGCGTTGATTAGATGTTTCAGGGTAGAACTCATGATATGGGACTTCCCGATTGTCGCAGAACTCCACATGCGGGTTTTTCTTGTCGAACCAGAACATTCGGGAGCCACAGCAAGCGTCAATATCTGCTTCATTGCTCACCAACTCCGGATTTTTCGTAGACGTTGCCGACCACTTCGCACATTGACAGTATCTCTCTACTTGCATGTCCCCACATACGACTCCCACTGATAGACTCTCTGACAAACGCACAGCATGATTCATTCCATCGGACTATAAAATCCTTTCCCGAATCACCAAACCAATCATATGGAAAATGAATGATATCTCCATCGTAAATCTCGACACCATTCTTGTCCTTCGCTCCGATATACCGCATAAGGCACGCGCTGTCTAATGGGATTTTTCTTGATCGGATTGTATTGTACTGTTACTGTTTTTACGTCGACAGAAATTTATATTCTCGACCGTGTGCATTTTTCTTCGTCTGTAGATCCCACGCCCTAAATTTTAACTCACGCATTTTTCGACACCTCCAATACGTCACATTCCATCGCTCGCGCCATCATGCAGCGCATACTTGCGTTGATGATGTGGCTGTCACTCCGATCCCCTGCAAGTCACATCGAGAGATGCCGCAGTGCGCGCGCCGCATGTTCCTCTGCCGGAATATCCCGTCACGTTTCGCCCGGATGCTTTTCTGCGCCTGCTGTCAGCCCTTTGACGACCTCATCTAGCCATTTGAATTCAATGTACCGATACTCATTCGACTCCGCATTCTGCGGGTATTTCTGCTCTGCCATTTTTTTGACCTCCTTCTGGCATTGTACTTATGCAGCACCATCGTACGCAACCATACGCAGAAGACGGATGAGCTGCTGCACATAGCCGTCAAGACAGTGCTTTTTCCTCCTCGTACTGCTCATAGTTCAGCCACCCTGTTGCATTATTATCCGTGATAATTGGCTGCAACACATAGCCCCATCGGTAGTCTCGTACGAGCCTTGTGCCACCTCCGCGTATGTAATAGAGCCGTGCATAGAACTCCTTGTCGATCTCACGCGCCTTGCTCAGTAGCTCAATCCACGCATCCGAATCCTCCGGCGAAAGTTCCACGAACGGATCCACGCATGCATAGTCGGTTGTCTGCTGCTCCTCTCGTTCGAGCATCGCATAGGCACGCTGCTCAATGCGTTCAATCATGGACATATATGGACTTGTGTCTGACATTTTTCGGCTGCGTCTGTGCTTTTGGCTTCACATGTTCGAAATAGCCCATAAAATCACCTCCGAATGAACTAGGGTTCCCGCTGAAAAAGCTGTTCCCACACACAGTACCCACGATTTTTCGACGTTTGCGGGAACCGCACTTTCCTTAGAGCCACAAGGCTTTAGGGCAAAAGTTCCCACAGTTCCCACAAATTTTTGAAATACATATATATACTTTTTACCCCTCCCCTTACCCTATATTTATAACCAAGGTAAGGGTGGTATGGGAGTATATATATATTATGTGGGAACTGTGGGAACTCTCTTATATATACGCTTAGCCCTTGAAATTACTGGATTTTTGCGGTTCCCACAACGGTTCCCACAGAGTTCCCATAGTTCCCGCAAATTCATAAAAAGACGCTCCATTTCCTGTGGAATCTGAATCACATGAATCTTCGTCCCGCTATAACTGACCCGCTTTTGTAAATCGACGCTTTGCCTTTTTCGGGCGTCGAACAAATCAGCCCGCCCTCGACAAACTCCTTGAGAAACTTATTGGACGAAAAGCCTGCATCATCGAGTGCTGCACGCAGATACATCGGATAGACATTGATACAGCCATCACGGATGAAGCCGTATTCCGGTGAGAGTTTGGCACGTGACTCATAGCCGCTGTCGTTGCTGAAATGCTGCCAATTACTGACAATCCACGCCTCTACAAAGTCCCACGCGCGCCGCGTATCGGAGATTTCACGCTTTGTTGGTTGCTCTCCCAGGATAACAGCTGCCATATCATAGGCACCCTGCTGTGCCGCCTCGGGCATTTCATCAAACAGCCACATGCTCACAAGCATATCTGCAATACAAACCGTTGCCACATTATCAATATGCGGCTCGAAATGCTCGGGATAGTCTATGTGCAGCCGTTCAATGAGTGCCTGACGCGCTGCCATGATTTCAGCATATTCCGTTTCCGCCTCCTGCAGCAGGCGCTCCATAAAAGCCCTGCCCGCCGTGCCATGCCGCTCCTCGTCGATGGCATAGACCATCTTCGCCGTTTCCTCCGGCAGTACCGGATAGGTGTTCAATTCGATCAGTCGCGTCTTGACGCCCTGAATGCTCGACTCTTTCGACAAGGGTTCTTCGCCCGACGCCATTGCGATCGTGCGCCACGTCGCCATCTTTCGGATGCCGGACTTGCTCGCGCGCACCTTGCCATGACCGCCCTCAAGCATATAGACAAGGCTCTCAAGCGCCTCCTGCTTGTTGCTCCCCATCATGACCTGACGCTCATTGATGACGAGCGGGAAATCATTGCTGTATTCGGCAGCGCGTTCAAGTCCGTTCGTTGTCCCATAGAACGACTTCATCAGCCGTGTCGGATTGCCCCCAGACCGTGAGCGCAAATCGCTGCGCCGCCGTCTTGCCGCCGCCCGACGTGCCCCAGAAGTAAATCATAAAATTGCGGTTCTTGCAGATGTGCAACAGCGGAGTCGCAAAACGCAGCTGCCAATACAAAACGCGCAAAAAGTGTGTTTACGTATCTCCTGCGCCGCCTCCTGCCACTCTGCGAGCGTCCCACGCTGCGTAAAGGCGGCGGCAAGCTCTCCGTCGTCGTCCATGTCGACGCGGTATCTGCTCGATGATGGGATCACAAACTCACTCAGCCCATATGGCCGCCAGCCGATCTTGGAGACGGCATGAACAAGCGGAATATTCGGATTCGCCGCCTCAAGGGCTTGGAGGTATTTCACCAGATACTTTGCCGACTCACTCGAAGTGTTCAGCCCGCGATCCGTGAGCGCGATGATGCCGCGCGCAGAGAATACCTCCGAACGTTTGCAGACCACATGCACCCAATGATCATAGTAGCGGAAGGAAAGCTGCACTTTCTCCGTCTGCGTATCGACATTGTACTGCTTTTTCCGAGATGATGACGGGCGTACCTGCAGCAAGCCGCGCCACCTGCCCCATCTCCGTCATGCGTACCTCATAGACGCCATCGGCGCCGTAGGAAAAGTTCGCGGGGAGCGCAAGATCGAGCGGCGTATCCGGGACAAATGAGCGCGTGGTGATATCGCCGAGCTTTTGCCCCGCCTCGAGTGCGCGCCCCTCCACGACCGAAAGCCCCGCCTGCGACGCCTGCACGCGTTTTACCTCGCGTTGCAGGTCGTTCAGATTGACATTCCCCTTGCACCGCTCCTCAAAGCGTGCGTATTCCAGCCCGTTTTTCCTTCTTGACGAGCGCAAGCGCACCGATCGTCTCCTCATTCAGTGTATTCTCCGCATTCGGCAGCGCGATCTGCCGGAGCTTTGCGATTGCCTGCGGCACCTTGCCGAGCGACCACGCGCAGGGCGACTTGATGCCGGGACAATCCGCGCAGCCTTTGAAGCCAAGTTCTGACTGAATGTGTACACACGTCTGCGGCGTGCACTCGTTTAGATAATGCGCGAGCTTCTTGCGGGTATCCTCTTCGTTGTACTTCGTGCCGAGCCATTTCCTGGACGAGCGGCAGAATGATCTCCTCGCCGCCAACACCGCGCATGAGATTCGTGCACGCTGCCTTCCAGACGGGTTCCGGCAGTGTCTTATAGTTCTGCTGAAAGTGCTGGAGAAACGTACAGTTCGCGAGCATCAGCTGTGCATCGCCGTCCGTCGGGCGGCGCTCAAAGGTCTCCGTGCGCTCTGTCCTGTTGACCGTCTCCACGGGCGGCAGCACATCGAAGTCCTCGGCATTGTAGCGCAGCTCCTCGGAATACTCCGCGACCACGCAGGACACCGCCCCGCCGCCCTTGCGGTTTAGCGTCCCAGGGACGCGCAGCACACGGCAGAGATCGGGGACGCTGTCCACATGCCAGCCATAGATGGCGGCACGCGCACGTACAGCGCCCTGCAGACGGCGCAATAGATCCTCGGCGGCGCTACGCTCTTCCTCCGTGCGCGTGTCGAGCAGTTCGCGAAAAAAATATAGTATGCATGGATCCCATGCCCGCTGTGTACGACGATCGACGGGTCAAGCATCTCCGGCAGAAGTGCCCGCGCCGCTGTATAGTCCGGCGGCAGGGACTTCGCTGCATGAGCGTCACCTGCGATATCGATGTCCACCCAGAGCGCAGGGATCGCGATAATGTCCGCGCTCTTCGCCCGCTCATGCGCCTTGAACAGGCGCTCAGACAGCTCAACAGAGAAATACACATCCTTGCCCGCGTCCCCTGTATTTCGCGCCGCCTGCGCGATCTTAGCGTGCGCAGCGGCGGCAAACACTGCGTCCGCTTATCTGGCAGCGTCCAGAGATAGGTATGCCCTCGCTCTCCTCCGGATAGAGCGCGCGGAAAAATTCTATGGTGTCAATGACACTCACCTCGTTTCAACCCGCCCAAGGCTATAAACGCTGCAGCAGAGCCGCCGCCTCCTCGGCGGAGCGTGCCACACCGCCGATCGCACCCGCCGATTGCAGGAATGCGTGCATCTCCTTCTGTGCCTTGCTCGTGCGCCCGCCGGGTTTTTTTGACCTCGAGGAAGACAAAGACGGCGATCTTTTTGCCGATCATCTCGGGCGTTACCTCGATGGTTCGGAATCCGAAGAGGTCCGGAAATCCGACGGGCAGACCGCTCTGAAACCGCCGCGCACCATCAATTACAACACGATCCGGTATCAATTCATCCTTCGACAAATCCCCGTCCATGCCTCGCCGACGTTCGCGCGAAAGAGTGTCGCCGTCTGCTTTGCGCCGATCGCGACGCGAATCTCGTTTTGAATGTCATGCTCTGATTTCTTCATGCGTTATCCTCTCAGTCGTTTCAGGTCTGCCATGCGCGACACCCAGCGCAGCGAGTAGCCGCGCTTTAAGGCGATTGCCGTAAGGTCTGCAACGCTGCGTGCCATGCCGACCTCCTGCCGCTTCTTTCGCTTGATTTCCTCGATCTTCGTGAGTGTACCGTCCCTCTCAGTGTATTTGCGCTCCTCCGGCGCAGCAGCAAAAGCATGCCCGCAGGGACACACACGCGCCGTACTTGGAACGGCGGTATAACAGGCAGGGGCATACCTTAATAGATGAACTGCGCGGCTTCTTTTTCCTCGTTTCAAGCGTCCATGCGCGCTCCTCATCCGGCATACCGTGCCGGAACACATTGCCCACATGATCGATAATGACCGCACGCTTATCGGGATTTGCAGGATCGGGACGCAGCGGCCGCATACTCTGTTGGATATAGAGCGTCAGTGATGCCGTAGGGCGAGCAAGAATCACTGCCTCCATCGCCGGAACGTCAAAGCCCTCTCCGAGGAGCTCCGCGTTGCATAGAATCCGAATCTTGCCGAGGCGAAAATCTTCGACGGTACGCGCACGGACGGTCTTGTGCGTCTCTCCGTCAATGTGTACGGCAGAAATGCCCACTGCGCGGAACGACGCTGCGACATGTTCACTATGCGCGCGGTTGATGCAGTAACAGATCGCACGCCGCCCCTGCTGCGAGATTCTGATAGTTTTTCACAATGTCACCGATCACATCCGCATCATCCATCTGATGGATGAGATCGCCCTTGACGTACTCGCCGAAGCGCACGTGCGCCGCAGCGGGGTCGAACTTCGAGGGCGGTGCGTAGTAGTCGTACGGCGTCAGATTGCCGGCGGCAATGAGTTCTGCGGCGGTTGGTCCGAGCACAAGCGACTGGAAAAATCTCACCGAGTCCCCTGCCCGCCGATCCGCTCCGGCGTCGCCGTCACGCCGAGCACATAGGCAGCGGCGAAATGCTCCAAAAATCCTGCGGTATGTATTGGCAACGATATGATGACACTCATCGCAGATCAAAAGATCGGGCGGCTGCACCTCGTGCAGACGATGAGTGAGCGTCTGCACCGAGGCGATCTGCACAGGCAAATCATATTCCTTCGCTGCCCCTGCAGCAATAAGACCATGCTGAATGCCCATTGCCGTGAACGTCGCAGATGTCTGCTCGATGAGTTCCCTGCCGATGCACCATGAAAATAGCGCGCCGCCCCGAAAGTGCTGTGCCGCGCGCCATCCATGCCGTCATAATCGTCTTACCCGCGCCACAGGGTGCCACAGCGCACACGCGCCGCCGCCCCTGCGTGAACTCATACCCAACATCATCAATGAACTGCTGCTGATATGGTCTGAGGCTGATATCCATAGCGCATCAGTACGGAGCTGCCGCATAGTTCTGCCCTGTGGGCGGCGGAGGGGCTGCTCCGTAGGCGACGCCCCTGCTGCGGTTGCCCCCGTATGCGGGCGGTGCCCACGGTGCGACGCCCGTCTGCATCGGTGCCGGAATCTGCGCTGCGTAGCCCGTAGGTACTACCGGTGGAGGAGCCTGCGGAGGCGGTGCCATCTGTTGCGGGGCGCTCTGTTGACGTGCCGCCGATTCTGCCTGCGTGTCCACAAAATCAAAGCCGTTCAGCGTCACATTCACGCCGATGTGCGGCTGACCGTCATTCTTGCCGACCCACGCATTTGCGTCGAAGATATCGCCGTGGATCACGATGCGGCTGCCCTTGCCGAAGTACTTCATAATATTTTCGCCCTGCTTGCCGAATGCCGACACATCGATAAAGAGCGTCTTCGCCTTGCCGTCCTGCCCCTTTGCCTGCACCTGCGTCGCAACCGTGAACGTTGTGTAGGATGTCCCCGTCTGATTCGTCTTGACCTCGGGGTTCCTTGTCAGTCGGCCAAAAAATGATACATTCATTGAAATACTCCTCTCTTATTGGAACGGGTAGCCGTCATCAAACAGCAGTCCCGCATAGCCCGGTGTTCCCTTGCGTGACTCCGTGATGCAGAACTCGATCTGCTCCTGCAAGACCTTTTGAAAAAACGCGGGCGTTTGTGATGTATTCATATTGAGTGCCCGCGTGGCAAGGTAGTTTTCGATATTCGCCGTATCCCATCCCATGAACTGCCAGAGACGGACTAGCTCCTCGCGCGCCGGTTTATTGATATCGCAGCGGAACGCGCGGCCGCTCGGAGAGATATCGGACGGTGCGGATGTTGCTGCAGGTACTTCGACGGGATCCTTGCTCATCGTCGCCTCGATCTTGTCCGACTCCACAATCTCGAACATGGCGATGTAGAGATACCGCCGAAGATACGTCTGCACTGCGCCGAGGTTCTGCACCGGATGACACGCCTTAAGCTGCGCCGTGGACATTGGTGTTGTGATCTCCACCTTCGCATCCGGCTTCTCGCAGTCATAGATCGTCAGTGTCGCCATCTCCGCCGTGAATGAGATCACGGGAAAGATTTTCTGCTCGCTGCACAGTGTCATGATGCGCGGAAGGAAGTCGCCGAGTTCATAGTAGGTGTACCCCGCATACTCGTTCTTCTTCCCCTTCTTCAGATTGTCCGCAGCGAGCTGCACACGGATAGCCTGAATCTTTTCGAAAATATTCATCGAATGTGAAGAATCCTTCCCTGCTCAAGATGTGCGCCCGGAACCTCCTCACCTGCTTTGAGTGCATTCTTCACAGCGTCCTTATTCACCTCATACCGCGCAGGGATGAGATCCAGATAGCAGAGGGGAATTTGATCTTCATCCGTGATTTTGAGTGCCGGCGGATTGTTCTGCACGGCCATCGTGCCGCGTGTCGTGGTAACCTTGGATTTGCCCATCGCGTCAAGATTGCGCTGATACCACTCCTTAATGCTTCGGATGCGGTTGTCGATGATCTTCTGCCGATCCGTAAGGCGGGCTGCCTCTGCCTTCATACCGTCGCGCAGATTCTCGAGCGAGCGGATCAGCCCGATGCCGTTCTCACATTTGACGGCGATGTCTGCCTCAATCGATTGCAGACACGCCTCGAGTACCGTGAGATCCATCGTCTCATCTAGCACCATGTCCATAACGCCGTTAAAGGCGTCGCCAAGGTCATATAATGTTCTCATTACCTGTGCCTCCTTACGCGGGAATGATTGCCTTGAGCACCATCCGCAGCTCGCGGATCAGCTCAATCAGTTGCGGGATCGTCGTCTCCGGGTCGTGGATCCGATCCAGGCACGCGTCCGCTGCCTCCATATATGCGTCCTGCTTGTAGTCGTGGATCGGATTGTTTTTATCCTCCTTGCGGTATGGACGCAGGATCTTCACTCCTTCGATTGCATCCACATCGATGAAACCACGCTCTTTGAGGCGATGCTTGTACTTGCTCACTTGTTTGCGCTCCCAGTTAAGCGCCTCCATCACCTCGTCGGCGGACGCCTTCGGATGCTCAATGAAATAGTTGTAGAGTTTTTCGCAGTTCGTCATGTTGAAAACTCCTATACATCTGTGCTATACTCACGGAAGGAATATTTTTTTGTCGCCCGGAGCGGTTAGCGTCGCTCCGGGTTCTTTTTATGCCTGTTCACGGTTCAGCTTCTCCGCACGTGCCATTGCCTCACGCTCATCGTGCAGCAGCCCTCCCGCATACTCGCGGTTGCCGCTGTGATCGACAACGCGCATATCCTTGATGCGGTAGACCTGATAGACCTTCTTACCGCCGAGGTACATACTCGAGATTTTCCACTCACTCTTCACTGCGTATCTCCTTTCTTAAAAATTAACTGGTTGCCATGTCTCCACGGATGGTCGACATTAGATTGCTGCGCATTCGCTTTTTCAGGTTCTCCTCAAGATATCGCAATGCGTTGCGCAGAGCTTTTTCCCGGTACAACTGGCTCGTTGCACAGGCGGCAGAGCCCGTCGGAGAAATCCGTCTTCACGCGGCGATATGCATCGAAGTACCGTTTGTCATAATGGCGTCGTCGCAGAAAAACAATCCAGACAAAGCCGTTTTTCCTGCAGACGTTTTTTTGCCGCAATCAGTACAGAGCCCCTCTGTCCTGCGCTTTGCATACCGATCTCTCTGCCGCCGACGCATCGCCTCTTTCCGCTCCTCTCTTTTTCCGGTAGTAGGCAGTCTGATTTCGAGCCGCCTCTTTCGCAGCGCACTCTTCACATTTTACTTTTTTTCGGTGCGGCGTCCTCTTGCCCGCAGCTCACACAGATCCCATGCTCTTTGTACCAATAATAGCGCTCCCGGCGCTGCGCGCAATTCTTCGCTCTCCGCTCCTCCGAGGTCACTGCGATCCCTCCTTCACTTGCTTCCTAGATCTGCATTCCTTCAGGATACTTCGTGGTGAGCGGGCGGTAATCTGGGTCAATCTCCCGCTCCGTCTTTCCGCACTGCGGGCATACCTTGTCGGGAATGACCTTCGCATGGAAATAGGCATCGTCGTATCCCGGCATTTCACACTCGTGCCCGCAATTCTCACAGATAAAAAGTGCTCGAAAAATCTCGCCGGTATTGATGCAAAAATTTTTCTTGATGTGCATATCTCCGTCCTTTCTGTTTATGCCATCGACATAAACTTTCGCACCGGCGGCGCATCATGGATAACGATGTGCTCCTTGCCCTTCAGCATCTCCTCCCAGATCCAGAGCACCAGAGATTCCGCAGCGGCCTGTCCATCCCGCGTCCCTGGGAACTCCGCCAGAACACTGTAGTCCCGCCCATCCCCTCCGTGTAATACGTACAGACACGATAGCCTTGGATGAACCGTCTGCCCTTCTCCTCATGCGACGACATGTGCTTTACGACCTTCGTGTAAGAGCCGATGGCAGCAATCACGCCGCTCATCGTGAAAAAAACTTAGTCACGTCACGCCCTCCGCGTCTTTCTGATAAACCCGCATCTCCTTGCGCTTCGCGTACTCAGCAAGGTCACGTTCCGCCTCTTCCTGCGTTTTGCGCCAAGGCAGAGCAGCGACGTTCTTCCAGCCAACATCGTCTGCCCGATTCTTCTGCCACGGCTTATCGGGCTTCCGATAACGCGCCTTCCAGCTGCCGTCAAGCCCCTGCATCACGCGATAGCGCCATCCGCGCGCGTCAATGAATTCCATTACTGACCTCCCGTCTCAAATCCCATCAACTGCACCATGTGCACGGCTTCATCATGCTGACGTTCTGCTGTTTCCCGTGTACGCGCCTCGTTCCAGATTCCCGGATTCTCATTCTCCGCATACACACAGAGATTCGTTGTCCAGCCAGCGTCGCAGGGAGTTTGTACGTGAGGATTACGCCTTCTACTTCATCACGCCGAAAAAAACGGTCTTGCGGGATAACCCTTCCATACGCATCTCACGTTCCTTCCTTCACCCAGTAGGTCATTCGCAACTCGTCACCCGGACGGATCAAGCCCTTACGGTTTACAAGCCAAGGGTTGTTCTCGTAGATACCTCTTTGTATTCAAGGATATATCTACGGCTGCCTGTGTTTTTCTTGATATACTCTTCGGCGATACCCCAAAGAGTGTCGCCATTCTTGACGGTGTAGACCTCTTCAACCAAGACCGCATCCCGTACATCGCCCTGCGCGTGATCGCTTGCCGCTCCCGCACAGATTATCGCTGCGAGAGCGATTGCCGCGCCGGTCACAGCTCTTTTGCTGTTCATGCGACCGCCTCCTTTCGTGCGCTCAGAAGCCCCCGTATATTCGGGCAGATCCCGAATGTACTGATCGAGCGTACTCTTTTTCATCTTTCGTTGACCGCTGATCGGATCAATCGTCCAGATCAGCTCACCCTTCCCCATCTTGGCGGATACCGTATCTGGTGTCAGATCCAAACGTCGCGCAATCTCCTCGCGCCCGACGAGCCGGTCTTCCTCCTCCGAAACGGACTGCGGCTCCGGCTCCGGCTGTTGAGTACGGAGCGCATGCAACTCCTCGCGAACAACGATGCGGACAACACTGCGGACAACTTCCGCAAATTCGTCCTTCAATGCGTCGAATGGGTTGTTGCTCGCCATCTTTTCTTTCCTCCTCTCTGTTGTGGCAATTACGCCGCTTTGATTGCTCCTACGCTTGTAAGGATAAAGACCTCCTCGGGGCGAGGTAGTGGATTCTACGTCGATTCGTTACGGGGTCGATCGACTCGGTGAAGTACCGGTAGTCGTCGCCGCCGCGATCAGAAAAAGAGTACGATGTTCTCTCGTGGCTCGGTGAGCATGCCCGCTTCGTTATCCATGTGGAGGTACTTGATCTCGACCTCCTTCGCTCCTACAAGCTGCGCGATGCGGCGAATATCTCCCTTGAAGTTCTGCACGGACGTGATCGCATTGACCTTGAGCCAAAAGCGGCTGTTGTCAAACCTTGCGATGCAGGTGTAGGTGTTGCCCCGTGCGGCAACGACGTTGTTCATGTTCCACTTGAGCTTCATGGCTGATCCTCCTTTGTTTCGGTTGTTGCTCCCTCCCTGCCGTGATACAATCACGATAAGGAGGCGATCAAAATGTACGGAATCGATATTACGTTGACTACCGGAAAAAAACGATTACAGTTCACGGCTTGACGGAGATTCGAGTACTGGATGAGCAAGAACATCTTGACTCCATCAAGCCAGGACAGTTCTTTGACTTTTTCTGGCTGGCAGTACATAGGTACTCTTTTATTGGCAAGCGGCAGACGTGTATCGTCGATGGTAAGCTGATCTCCTATATCACCTTTTTCTTAGAGTGCTAAAAGCTAACCTCGGTGCAAAGAGTACGGCGAACGCCGTGCTCTTTTTAGAGAGAATGTTTAATAGGTTAAACATTCTCTCTAAAAAAATTTGAGGTACAGTCGCGTTTAATGCGGTAGACAACTTTAGAAGCGTATCCGTTGTTGTCGTAGCAATAGTACCGCGCTCAAGACCAATAATGATGGATCTGGAAACATTAGCTTTATCCGCAAGTTTTTTTGTTGTGTCAACCCCCTCTTCTTACGGTATTCCTTGAGTCTATTGACGCCCCCATAGTTTCTCCTCCTCCCTTCTTCTTTCAAGAAAAGTTTAGCTTATTAAACAAAAAAATGTCAAGTGAGATAAACAAAATCCTTGAAAAAAATGTTTATCATACTATACAATAGAGACTAGCGAGGTGATACTAGTGACGCTAGGTGATGTTATAAAAAGCATATCGAAAAAGTCATAAGTTAAGCATGGATGAATTTGCGAAACGAAGCGCCTTAAGTAAAGGCTACATATCCATGCTTGAGAAAAAAACAAAAAAACCCAAAAACGGGAAAAAGCAATCATACCATCCATCCAAACGTTTCAAAGCCTTGCAAAAAGCAATGTCTACAAGTGTTGAAGCATTGATGAGATCAGTAGATAAGGGGCAATTAGTTTCCTTGGATTATGGTTCATCTGACGATCTACCTATGCAAACACCTGTTATCAGCCCACCTTCGATGAACGTTTGCACCCCAAAAAGAAGCCGATCATCTTAAAAAAATACCGCGCACTGGACGAAGATGGGCGTGAGCTCGTAGATGGGCTCCTCGACACTCTGCATGAACAGCGTTCCGCAAAAATCCGGCGAATCGTGGAGCGAAACTACTGGCGGCTAATTCAATCAAAAAAATCCACACGAAAAAGGAGACCCGTAGCACAAGGAGTTTGACGGCGTTAAATCTCAACGAAAAAAATAAAGGGATTCGTCAAACACCTTTATCCAATCACGACAAACAACTATGAAAAATTTGGCTTTTTTCCTAGTTAGATAATTGTGTGGGAAAAACCGCCCACCGTGCTACCAACACGATGAGCGGTGAAGCAGATAGTCTCCGAGGAGATATACCTACTCTCTAGCAAGACAAAGTATATCACACCTTCGGGGATTATTCCACATATGATTTCCGGAGGTGTATTACTATGGCAAAGAAGGCAACGATCCGCACCCGCAAACGAGGTAAGACTTACTCCTATTCCTTTGACGCAGGAAAGAACCCAATGACGGGCAAGCGCAAAGCAATCGAGAAAGGCGGCTATGCGACGGAGCAGGAGGCATATGATGCAGGTGTCGCCGCTTACACAGACTGGAAGTCCGGCAACATCGGCATCACCAGCGAGCGGATCAAGCTGCGCGACTACCTCGCTGCATGGCTTGAGAATGTCATGCGGACGAACGTCTCCCGTGGGACGCATTACGACTATGAGTCCGCGATCCGTGTGCGGATCAATCCGATCCTTGGCGATATTTATGTCCAAGACCTGCGTCCCCGCGATGTCGATTCTTGGATGAAGAGGCTTGCGGAAAAGGGGCTTTCAAAAAACTCATTGTCACTCTCTCGTACGGTTCTTTCAAGCGCGTTGAAATACGCCGTATATCCAGCAGAGATTATTACCTCTAACCCTTGCGCAGGTATCAGCATTCCCCGCTCGGCACCAAAGAAGCTCGTTGAGCGGCGCATCATCACGCCGGAGCAGTTCGCGGCACTCCTCAAGAAATGCCCTATCGGACATAAGTATCACATACTTCTGCGGCTCGCCTACCATACAGGTGCACGTATCGGTGAAGTGCTGGGGCTGACATGGGACGATGTGGATCTCCAAAACAGTACCATCCATATCTGCCGTCAGCTGTCGAGTGCCGGACGCAGATGCCGTATGTTCTTTTCAGTGCCCAAGAGCAGCGCGAGCACGCGCAAGATTTACATTGATGGCGGTCTGGTTAGTGCGCTCCGGCAATGGAAAACGATACAGGCACGAAAATGAACTGCGGCTTGGGAATGCCTATCAGATTGTCTATGAGTGTCCCGATCGGCGCGTCTACACTGCGCCAAAAAAATTGAAAGCCGCGCCCGAAGGCATGGTACGCCGCCCACTTGTCTGCTCTGACCGTTTCGGACTCCCCGTATGCTATGCTTCGCTGCGCCGTCTCCTATCTGCGCACGGGCTGAACTCGCACAGTTTTAGGCACACGCATGCGACACGGCTCATTGAAGCCGGAGCGAACCCCATTGATGTCGCCGCCCGTCTCGGTCATGCGGACGTATCTATCACGCAAAATCTTTATGCGCATGATACCGAGGAGATGCAGCGTGAAACTGCCGCCATCTTCGCCCGTTTCGTAGACAAGTGACATGGTAGACAAACGGTAGACAAATCGGTTCTAAATTACGGAAGAACCGCGAAAAAAATAAAAGGCTTGAAAATACTGTGTAAAAATATGTGAATTTTTATAACTTGTCATTGACAATAACGCAATTTGAATCTATAATTTAGATGTTGGGTTATATAATTTTTTTGATTATACTTTTAATCAAGGAGAGTGTTCTTTTATGGCAAAAGAATCCGGTCAAAATCACTGAGACTGTCCTCCGTGACGGCCACCAGTCACTGTTGGCAACCCGCATGAGAATCTCGGACATGCTTCCGCAGCTTGCGGCGCTTGACGCCATTGGCTACAACTCACTTGAAGCATGGGGTGGTGCTACGTTTGATAGCTGCCTGCGCTTCCTTGATGAGGATCCGTGGGAGCGCTTGGATATCCTGAAGAAAAACCTCAAGACGCCAATTCAGATGCTTCTCCGCGGTCAGAACTTGCTCGGCTATAACCACTACTCCAACGACGTGGTAGAGAAGTTCGTTCAAAAGGCATCCGAGCATGGTATTGGCGTATTCCGCATCTTTGATGCACTCAACGATATTCGTAACCTCAAAGTCGCGATTGATGCAGCACTCAAGTGCCCTGAGAAACCGCATGTTCAGGGATGTCTGGTCTATACGATCAGCCCTGTTCATACGAATGAGAGCTTTGTTGAGCTGGCAGTTGAGCTTGAAAAAGATGGGCTGCCATTCCGTCTGCATCAAGGATATGTCGGGACTTCTGAAGCCGTATGTGGCAGAGGATCTGGTCAAGAAACTCAAGGCAGCTGTAAAGATTCCCATCGATCTGCACACGCACTGCACATCAGGGTTCGGTCATGCGACCTACCTGAAAGCGATCGAGGCCGGTGTTGATATTATCGATACCGCACTTGCCCCCTTCTCCAGTGATACTTCGCAGCCGTGCACGGAGACGATGGTTGCCATGCTCGAGGGTGAGGATCGCGATACAGGGCTGGATCGTCAGGCGATGACGCCGATTTCCAAGTACTTCCTTGGTGTCAAACAGGATCTCATTAAGACCTTCAACCTCAAGGGATACTTCGATGTGAACCCGAATGTTCTCGACTTCCAGATTCCCGGTGGTATGCTTTCGAACCTTGCGAACCAGCTCAAGGAAGCGGGCATGGAGGACAAGTATCAGGATCTGCTGGATGAGATGCCGCGCGTTCGCAAGGATGTCGGATATCCCCCGCTCGTTACACCGTCCTCGCAGATTGTCGGTACGATGGCGACCTTCAATGTCATGACTGGTGAGCGCTACAAGATGGTACCGACCGAGTTCAAAGATCTTGCGCGCGGCAAGTTTGGCAGGACACCGGTTGAAATTGATCGCAAGTTCCTGACTGACACGCTCGGTATTGCTCCTGAGGACATCATCGATGACTGCTCTATCGAGGATGCAAAAAGCAACGACGTTTGCAGAGTTCAAAGAAGAGCTCAAGAACAAGGGCTATATCAATCCGTCGGACGAGGATGTTCTCTCCTATGCACTCTTCCCGCAGGTTGCGGAGGAGTTCTTCCAGAAGCACTATAAGCCGATTACAGCTTATGTCAAAGAGTAATCTGTAGAGGGTTTCTGAAAAAGCTCGAGCTCTATGAAAAAGAGCCCGAGCTTTTTTTATGAGAAAAATACCGATTTCCCGATAAATTCTCGCAGAATGGAGTTGTTTGGAATATCGTCTATGGCGTTGATTTCGTCGACATACTGAAGAAAAACGTAGAATCAGGCGGGCTTCGGTATAACCTTCTTCCCCTCGACGAATTTCTTCCAAGAGCGGAACGGCATATTTCTTCAAGATACCGATCTCATAGATCAGTGCTGAGTTGAACAGGACATCTGCCTCTTCTTGGAATGGAAAGATGTACTTCTCCTCTCCTGCTCTGACATCCGGCCATTGGCGAATACTCTTGAGTGCCTTTGCCCCACGAAATTGATAGTCACGTACCAGACGGCGCAGAAAACGCACTTCTGTCGTTGGAATCCTGTTATGTGCGTCGATATTCAGCTGTGTCAACGCGCTGATATAAATTTTTATATTTATTGATACGTGGGATATCCTTTGTCAGATACTCGTTCAGCCCATGAATTCCTTCAATAATGATGGGTTGATCGCTGCGAATGGACAGAACAGCCTCCTTTTTCCATTCCCTTTTCCCTGTTATGAAATTATAACGTGGAATTTGAACCGCTTTTCCCCTCAAGGAGGTCGATCATGTTCCGATTAAAGAGTTTTTGTGTCGAGCGCATCAAAGGGATTCGTAATCATACTGTCCCTTCTCGTTCAGCGGCGTATCCTCGCGGTTGAAGAAATAGTCATCCAAAGAAATCATAACGGGGCGAAGTCCGTTGACACGAAGCTGAACCCGCAGTCTCTGTGCAAATGAGGTCTTTCCGGATGATGACGGTCCTGCAATTAGGATCAGACGGATATTCTCACGATGAGAGAAAATATGATCTGAAATCTGTGCGATGCGTTTCTCTTGCAGCGCCTCTGAAACACGGATGAGGGTCCCCTATCGTATTTTTCCTTGTTAATTCGATTCAGATCAGAGATAAAGCGACAGTCCAGAATATCCGCCCATGCCTTTGACTCGGCAAGAATTGAGGCAAATTTTGGCTGATTGGCGCGCTTTCTGACTCGTCCATTCGTCATTTCGTCAGGGGTACGAATCAACACCCCGTCGGGTTCGTAGTCCAGCTCAAACCTGCCAAGCTCTTTTCGTCTCGGGAAGCATTGGACCGTATAGATAGTCTGTATAGTCCTCACAGGTATATATACTGATGATAGGCTTTGTGAGTGCAGAAATCAGGTTTACCTTTCCTGTTCGTCCGAGATTTTTGAAAATATCAATTGCGTCCTGCCGCGGAATACTGCGCTTGACAATGGGGAGATTGGCTGCAATCATAGCTCGCATTTGATGATCTATTTCTTTTATAAACTGTAGATCAATCGTGCGAGTCGGTATTTTTTTATTTCGCAATACAGTCCTTTATTTACCGTAAATTTTTTGCAATTACATCGCTGTTTTTTTCTCAAGCTTATTTACCGCCGCAATCAAAAGAAAAAAAGCACGGAGCGTCGATAGATGACCCAACCCAATGGTGAGTCCAATTCGATAAAATCAATTTGATCAGTATCTTCGTAAACAGTTTGAATATCACGCACTTCACCGTTAATTTTCGCTGCAACAATCGGGCTGGAATAGGTACTTTGTACCTGTTTCGCCATCATTATCAGGTTTTTTTGTCCATGAAGATCCCCTTCCCTTGTCTCTATAAAAAAATCCTGCTCAATTCCAGAGCAGGATTTTTTTGTATGCTTTCTTAAATGAACAGTATTACGAATTGATATGTAAGAGCGCCCATGACCGCAGTACATGGAATTGTCATCACCCATGCTACAACCATCTGCTGAGCAACACCCCAGCGAACCGCATTGATGCGTTTTGCTGCCCCTACGCCCATGATGGAACCGGAAACGACATGTGTCGTGCTTACGGGAAGATGTAAGAGTGTCGCACCAAATATAATGATGGAGGAATTCAGATCTGCCGCAAATCCGGAAATCGGCTGAAGCTTGAATATTTTTTTCCTCCGATCGTCTTGATGATACGCCAGCCCCCTACTGCAGTTCCGCAAGCCATGGCAGTTGCTGCAAGTATCTTGACATAGGTCGGAACTTCAAACACATCAATATATCCACCTGCAAGAAGTGCCAGTGTCATAATACCCATGGATTTTTTTGGGCATCGTTTGATCCGTGAGAAAATGCCATCGTAGCTGC
>BNJS01002157.1_pt1 | contig 36646 bp, 51 predicted proteins | sample 8540461 | NCBI WGS metagenome assembly BNJS01 (sample SAMD00202454, study PRJDB9452) | human saliva metagenome | isolation source: human saliva | place: Japan
AAAGCGTAAAACAAACTAGTCAGGGTGGCTAGTTTGTGGTATAATGAAAGAGACTCAAAAAGAAACAGGAGAAAAATGATGGATTTACTTTTAGCAATTGTATTGATTGTGCTAGCTTTTCTAGGAGGAGCTCTTGGGAGGAATGTACTTGGTTCGTAAGCAAATCGAAAAAGAATTTGCTGACAACCCACGTTTGAATGCTGAAGCAGTTCGTACTCTTTTGAGTGCAAATGGTCAAAAACCAAGCGAAGCTAAGGTACAACAAGTTTACCACCAAATCATCCGCCAACAAAAGGCAGCCCTTGCTAACAATAAAAAGAAAAAATAAATAAGGAAAAGTCTGGGATGAAAGTTCCAGACTTCTCACTATGTTGGTTATGGTTTAGGGATGAGACTTTTTCCTTGCATTCTATTGATATTTGATTATGATTAAGAGAGATAGTTATTGATTAGGCTGTCATTCGGTTCATAAAGATAAATAATCATAATGAACTATCAATCAGAAAAAAGACTAGAAAGAAGACTGTATGGATAATCGACCAATTGGTTTTTTGGATTCGGGTGTCGGGGGCTTGACCGTTGTGCGCGAGCTCATGCGCCAGCTTCCCCATGAAGAAATCGTCTATATTGGAGATTCGGCGCGGGCGCCCTATGGCCCCCGTCCTGCTGAGCAAATTCGTGAATATACTTGGCAGTTGGTCAACTTTCTCTTGACCAAGGATGTCAAAATGATTGTCATTGCTTGTAATACTGCGACTGCGGTCGTCTGGGAAGAAATCAAGGCTCAACTAGATATTCCTGTCCTAGGTGTGATTTTGCCAGGAGCTTCAGCAGCCATCAAGTCCAGTCAAGGTGGGAAAATCGGAGTGATTGGAACGCCCATGACGGTACAATCAGACATTTACCGTCAGAAAATTCATGATCTGGATCCGGACTTACAGGTGGAGAGTTTGGCCTGTCCCAAGTTTGCTCCCTTGGTGGAGTCAGGTGCCCTGTCGACCAGTGTCACCAAGAAAGTGGTCTATGAAACCCTGCGTCCCTTGGTTGGAAAGGTGGATAGCCTGATTTTGGGTTGTACCCATTATCCACTGCTCAGACCTATTATTCAAAATGTCATGGGACCCAAGGTTCAGCTTATTGATAGTGGGAGCAGAGTGCGTACGGGACATTTCAGTCTTACTTAATTATTTTTGAAATCAATCGTGGTCGCGATGCTGGACCACTCCATCACCGTTTTTTTACACAACAGCCAGCAGCCCAAAGTTTTTGCACAAATTGGTGAAGAATGGCTGGAAAAAGAGATTCATGTGGAGCATGTAGAATTATGACAAATAAAATTTATGAATATAAGGATGACCAGGACTGGTATGTCGGGTCCTATGGTATTTTTTTGGTGGCGTCCGGACGTTGACGGATGATGACTTGGATTTTTCCTCTATTTGGAGTTTGCCCAAAGATTTCGAGATGAGGAACGAGGTTTTTCCTGTTTCTGTGATTGTTTTACGCTATGGTTCTCTCTACCGTTTATTGTCTTTTGTGGTAGATATCCTCAACCAAGAAATGGGACGAAATCTGGAAGTCATCCAACGTCAGGGAGCTTTTCTCTTGATTGAAAATGGGCAACTCCTGCATGTAGAATTGCCCTAAAGAAGGGTGTCGATGTTCATGCATTTCTTTGAGACAAACAAGGTCAGAGAAACCTTATTGATTGCGACTCGTAACGAGGGCAAGACCAAGGAATTCCGAGCTATCTTTGACAAGCTAGGCTACGATGTGGAAAATCTTAATGACTATCCTGACCTGCCTGAAGTAGCTGAAACAGGCATGACCTTCGAAGAAAATGCCCGCCTCAAGGCAGAAACTATTTCTCAATTAACGGGCAAGATGGTTTTGGCAGATGACTCAGGTCTCAAAGTCGATGTCCTTGGTGGCTTGCCAGGTGTCTGGTCAGCTCGTTTTCGCAGGAGTGGGAGCTACTGACCGTGAAAAACAATGCCAAAGCTCTTGCACGAATTGGCCATGGTCTTTGAACTCAAGGACCGCTCGGCTCAATTCCATACAACCCTAGTCGTAGCCAGCCCAAACAAGGAAAGCTTGGTTGTTGAAGCAGACTGGCCTGGCTACATTAACTTTGAACCTAAGGGTGAAAATGGCTTTGGCTATGATCCTCTCTTCCTTGTAGGAGAGACAGGCAAGTCCTCAGCTGAATTAACCCTTGAAGAAAAAAATAGCCAATCTCACCGCGCCTTAGCCGTTAAGAAACTTTTGGAGGTATTTCCATCATGGCAAAGCAAACCATCATTGTAATGAGTGATTCCCATGGCGATAGTTTGATTGTGGAAGAAATCCGTGATCGCTATGTAGGCAAAGTTGATGCCGTTTTTCATAACGGCGATTCTGAACTGCGTCCTGATTCTCCCCTTTGGGAAGGGATCCGTGTTGTTAAAGGGAATATGGACTTCTATGCAGGTTACCCAGAACGTTTGGTGACTGAGCTTGGTTCGACCAAGATTATCCAAACCCATGGTCACTTGTTTGACATCAATTTCAACTTTCAAAAGTTGGACTACTGGGCTCAGGAAGAAGAGGCCGATATCTGCCTCTATGGTCACTTGCATGTGCCAAATGCTTGGATGGAAGGCAAGACCCTCTTTCTAAATCCAGGTTCCATCAGTCAACCACGTGGGACCATCAGAGAATGTCTCTATGCTCGTGTGGAGATTGATGACAGTTATTTCAAAGTGGACTTTTTGACACGAGACCACGAGGTGTATCCAGGGCTTGTCCAAGGAGTTTAGCCGATGATTGCCAAGGAGTTTGAGACTTTCTTGTTGGGGCAAGAGGAAACTTTTTTGACCCCTGCTGAAAATCTAGCTGTGTTGATTGATACCCACAATGCGGATCATGCGACCCTCTTGCTCAGTCAGATGACCTATACCCGTGTTCCTGTTGTGACAGATGAAAAACAGTTTGTTGGGACGATTGGGCTCAGAGATATTATGGCTTATCAGATGGAGCATGACTTTGAGTCAAGAAAATCATGGCAGATACGGATATCGTTCATATGACGAGAAACGGACGTAGCGGTTGTTTCGCCTGATTTTACCATTACGGAGGTCTTGCACAAGCTGGTAGATGAGTCCTTCTTGCCGGTTGTGGATGCGTCAGGGTAATTTTCCAAGGGATTATCACGCGCAAGTCTATCCTCAAGGCAGTCAATGCCCTCTTGCATGACTTTTAGTAAGGAATATGAGATTCGATGCAAATGAGAGACAGGATTTCAGCCTTTTTTAGAGGAAAAAGCAGGGTTTATCTGCCAATTCCAAGCAGTCCTATAAGTATGATTTGGAGCAATTTTTTTAGACATTGTAGGGCGAGCGGATTTCTGAGACCAGTCTCAAGATTTACCAAGCCCAGCTAGCCAATCTAAAAATCAGCGCCCAGAAGCGAAAGATTTCGGCCTGTAACCAATTTCTCTACTTTCTCTATCAAAAAGGGGAAGTGGAAAGCTTTTACCGTTTGGAATTAACCAAACAGACTGAAAAGAAAACTGAAAAACCAGAGATTCTAGACCTAGACTCTTTTTGGCAGGAAAGCGACTATCCAGAGGGACGCTTGCTAGCGCTCTTAATCCTAGAAATGGGGCTCTTACCGAGTGAGATTTTAGCTCTAAAGGTTGCGGATATCAACTTGGACTTTCAAGTGTTGCGAATCAAGAAGGCTTCCCAACAGAGAATTGTCACCATTCCTACAACTTTGCTTTCAGAATTGGAACCCTTGATGGGCCAGACCTATCTCTTTGAAAGGGGAGGGAAAGCCTATTCTCGTCAGTGGGCCTTTCGTCAGCTAGAATCCTTTGCCAAGGAGAAAGGGTTTCCGGCCTTATCAGCCCAAGCCTTGCGGGAACAGTTTATTCTAAGACAAATAGAAAACAAGGTCGATTTGTACGAAATTGCAAAAAAATTAGGATTAAAAACAGTCCTGACCATAGAAAAATATAGATAATGGATATTAAATTAAAAGATTTTGAAGGACCCCTGGACTTGCTTTTGCACCTGGTTTCTAAGTATCAGATGGATATCTACGATGTGCCCATTACGGAAGTCATCGAACAGTATCTAGCCTATGTCTCAACCCTGCAGGCTATGCGTCTGGAAGTGACGGGTGAGTACATGGTTATGGCCAGTCAACTCATGCTGATCAAGAGCCGTAAGCTCTTGCCAAAGGTGGCAGAAGTGACCGACTTGGAGGATGACCTGGAGCAGGACCTTATCTCTCAAATCGAAGAATACCGCAAGTTCAAGCTCTTGGGTGAGCACTTGGAAGCCAAGCATCAAGAACGGGCCCAGTATTATTCCAAAGCGCCGACAGAGTTGATTTACGAAGATGCGGAGCTTGTTCATGACAAGACGACTATTGACCTCTTTTTGGCTTTTTCAAATATCCTAGCCAAGAAAAAAGAGGAGTTTGCACAGAATCACACGACTATCTTGCGGGATGAGTATAAGATTGAGGATATGATGGTCATCGTGAAAGAGTCCTTGACTGGACGAGATCAATTGCTCTTGCAGGATTTATTTAAGGAAGCCCAGAATATTCAAGAGGTCATCACCCTCTTTTTGGCAACCCTAGAGTTAATCAAAACCCAGGAGCTGATCCTCGTGCAAGAGGAGAGTTTCGGAGATATTTATCTCATGGAAAAGAAGGAAGAAAGTCAAGTGGTCCAAAAGCTAGACTTGATAGAGAGGAAAGATGAGTACTTTAGCAAAAATAGAAGCGCTCTTGTTTGTAGCGGGTGAAGATGGGATTAGAGTCCGCCAGTTAGCTGAACTCCTCTCTCTGCCACCGACAGGCATCCAACAGAGTTTAGAAAAATTAGCCCAGAAGTATGAAAAGGACCCAGATTCCAGTTTGGCTCTGATTGAGACAGGGGGCGCTTATAGATTGGTGACCAAGCCTCAGTTTTCAGAGATTTTGAAGGAATACTCTAAGGCACCTATCAACCAGAGTTTATCTCGGGCTGCCCTTGAGACCTTGTCCATCATTGCCTACAAACAGCCCATCACACGGATAGAAATTGATGCCATCCGTGGGGTCAACTCGAGTGGGGCCTTGGCAAAGTTGCAGGCCTTTGACTTGATACGAGAAGACGGGAAAAAAGAAGTGTTGGGACGCCCCAACCTCTATGTGACTACGGATTATTTCCTAGATTACATGGGGATAAACCATTTGGAAGAATTACCAGTGATTGATGAGCTTGAGATTCAAGCCCAAGAAAGCCAATTATTTGGTGAAAGGATAGAAGAAGATGAGAATCAATAAGTATATTGCCCACGCAGGTGTGGCCAGTAGGAGAAAAGCAGAAGAGCTGATCAAGCAAGGCTTTGGTGACGGTTAACGGCCAAGTGGTACGTGAACTAGCAACCACTATCAAGTCAGGCGACAAGGTCGAAGTTGAAGGTCAACCTATCTACAACGAAGAAAAAGGTCTATTATCTGCTTAACAAACCACGCGGTGTCATTTCCAGTGTGACAGATGACAAGGGCCGCAAGACGGTTGTCGACCTCTTGCCCAACGTGAAAGAGCGCATCTACCCTGTAGGTCGTTTGGACTGGGATACATCAGGAGTCTTGATTTTGACCAATGATGGGGATTTTACGGATGAGATGATTCACCCTCGTAATGAGATTGACAAGGTTTATGTCGCGCGTGTTAAAGGTGTGGCTAATAAGGATAATCTCCGCCCCTTGACCCGTGGACTTGAGATTGATGGTAAGAAAACCAAGCCGGCTGTCTATGAGATTCTCAAAGTGGATCCAGTCAAAAACCGCTCTGTGGTGCAGTTGACCATCCATGAAGGGCGTAACCACCAGGTTAAAAAGATGTTTGAAGCTGTCGGTCTTCAAGTGGATCAAGTTGTCACGGACCCGTTTTGGACATCTAGACTTGACAGGACTCCGTCCAGGAGAATCCCGTCGTCTTAATCAAAAAAGAAATCAGCCAACTACACACCATGGCTGTAACCAAGAAATAATGAAACGAATTTTAATAGCGCCTGTGCGCTTTTACCAACGTTTTATCTCACCAGCCTTTCCACCCTCTTGTCGCTTTGAGCCGACCTGTTCAAACTATATGATTCAGGCTATTGAAAAACATGGCTTCAAGGGTGTTTTGATGGGCTTGGCTCGGATTTTACGTTGCCATCCCTGGTCGAAAACAGGCAAGGACCCCGTCCCAGATCATTTTTCTTTAAAGAGAAATTCAAAATAAATTGGATTCTAACATAGAAACATAGATAGATGATACTTGATCTTTATCAAGTGCCATCTATCTGTGTTTTTATTTATTATTGATGTTTCTGCTATTTATTCCAAAATGTTTTTACCTTCTTTAACACGCCAATGATAATCCGATAAAATAATATCTTCAAGAGAGTAGCTAGCCTGCCAATCAAGATATTTTTTAGCTTTTGATGCGTCTGCTAGGACGCTAGCTGGGTCACCAGCACGACGAGCAACAATTTCGTGTGGTATTTTTTGATTCAGTAATTCTTCAGCAGTTTTAAAGATTTCTTTGACGGTATAGCCTTTTTCAGTTCCTAAGTTAAAGATTTGAGAAGAACTGTTTTCTTGAAATAGGTAGTTCATTCCTTTAACATGAGCCTGTGCAAGGTCCAAGACATGAATGTAATCCCGAATACATGAACCATCACGTGTATCGTAGTCATCTCCAAATATTTTTAGGCTATCATTTTGTCCCAATGCGGTCTTGTTGATATTGGGAATGATATGAGTTGGATTTTTTTCACACGCAGACCGTTTGAAGCATCCATTTCAGCCCCAGCTACATTAAAGTAACGGAAAATGACATATTTCCAATCGTAGCGATTAGCCATCCAGTAAATCATTCGTTCACCCATCAGTTTTGTTTCTGCATAAGGGTTGACAGGGTCGAGCAGGGTATCTTCAGTTGCAGGCTTGTCAATACAGTTATTACCATAGAGAGAAGCAGTCGAAGAGAACATGATTTTTTGAATGCCAACTTCAGATAAGACTTTGAGAACTTGGTTCATACCAGCAACATTGGCAGTGAAGTATTTACTTGGATTTTCAATACTTTCGCTCACAACAATTTCACCTGCACAATGAAGAACAGCGTCAACCTTGTTTTCTTCCAAGTAAGTTTTTAAGGCACTAGCATCATAAACATCCAGTTGTTTAAAGCTAGCACGACTATCTACAGCTGAACGATTTCCTGTAGAGAGATTATCTAGGACATGCACCTGGTAACCAGCATTTAAAAGAGCTTTAACGGTATGGGAGCCAATGTAGCCAGCCCCACCTGTAACAAGAATTGTTTTGGCCATGATTTTTTTCCTTTTCTAGTTTTGTACTATTTTAAAGAAACAAGAAAGGAAAGTCAATTATTTTCTGTTAATTTTCGATAAAATCTGAACTATATTGCTATAAAATTGTTTTTTACTCGCAAATCAAGGGTTGTATTAATCTTGGAATAGTTCTTAGATTTCACTTCATATGTAAGAGAATACTATCCTTTTCTAAGATAGAGCAGGACTAAGATACTAACTTAGAAATCCACCTTCCCGCTATCCTTCTCCTATAAAAAGTGGTAAAATGGATGAAAGAAAGAAGGAACTGAAATGACAACATTATTTTCAAAAATCAAAGAAGTAACAGAACTTGCTGCGATCTCAGGTCATGAAGCACCTGTCCGTGCTTATCTTCGTGAAAAGTTGACACCGCACGTGGATGAAGTGGTGACAGATGGATTGGGTGGTATTTTCGGAATTAAAAATTCAGAAGCTGCAGATGCACCGCGTGTCTTGGTCGCTTCTCACATGGATGAAGTTGGTTTTATGGTCAGCGAGATCAAGCCAGATGGCACCTTCCGTGTCGTAGAAATTGGTGGGTGGAACCCCATGGTAGTCAGCAGCCAACGTTTCAAACTCTTGACTCGTGACGGTCGTGAAATTCCTGTAATTTCAGGTTCTGTTCCGCCACATTTGACTCGTGGTAAGGGTGGACCAACTATGCCAGCTATTGCAGATATCGTCTTTGATGGCGGTTTTGCGGATAAGGCTGAGGCAGAAAGCTTTGGCATCCGTCCTGGTGATACCATCGTACCAGATAGCTCTGCAATCTTGACAGCCAATGAAAAAAATATCATCTCAAAAGCTTGGGACAACCGCTACGGTGTTCTTATGGTTAGCGAGTTGGTGGAAGCTTTGTCAGGTCAAAAACTCGGAAATGAACTCTATCTTGGCTCTAACGTCCAAGAAGAAGTTGGTCTTCGTGGTGCCCATACATCAACAACCAAATTTGACCCAGAAGTATTTCTGGCAGTTGACTGTTCACCTGCTGGTGATGTTTATGGTGGTCAAGGCAAGATTGGAGATGGAACCTTGATTCGTTTCTACGATCCAGGTCACTTGCTTCTCCCAGGAATGAAGGATTTCCTTTTAACAACGGCTGAAGAAGCTGGTATCAAGTACCAATACTACTGTGGCAAAGGCGGAACAGACGCTGGCGCAGCTCATCTGAAAAATGGTGGTGTCCCATCTACAACAATCGGTGTTTGTGCTCGTTATATCCATTCTCACCAAACCCTCTATGCAATGGATGACTTCATAGAAGCTCAAGCTTTCTTGCAAGCCTTGGTGAAAAAATTGGATCGTTCAACGGTTGATTTAATTAAAAATTATTAAACCATAAGGGAGGTGGTAGGGATGGTAGAACCAAACCTAGAAAGCCTTGTAAAAGATCTTTACAATCATGCTCGACATGATTTGAGTGAAGATTTAGTTGCTGCTCTCCTAGAGACTGCTAAAAAACTGCCTACTACAAATGAGCAATTGCTGGCAGTTCGTCTCTCAGGCCTGGTCAATCGTGAATTGCTCCTAAATCCCAAACATCCAGCACCTGAGTTGCTCAAACTTAGCTCGCTTTTATCAAAAAGAGAAGAAGCCAAGTACAGAGGAACCGCAGCTTTCTGCGATTATGTATGGGAACTCTTTAAAAATGCTTTTGATTCCATTGTGAATCAAAGCATTTTTTTCTATATGTTAGAAAAGCAATTCTTGATTAGGAAAAGAAAAAAGCCATCCTAATTTAGGATAGCTTTTTGGTTTTTAGATTTGTTCAGCGATGACTTTTTCAGCTAGATTCATAGCGTGGTCAGATACACGAGTATAGTGGGAAATGATGTCGATAAAGTTGACCCCAGCTTGTGTTGAACACTCGCCCTTGTTGAGGCGTTTGATGTGGGTTTTTCTGAGAACACGTTCCATATTATTGATTTTTTTATGGCGTTCAATCAGACTTTGAGCTTTTTTTCAATATCATTGTTTTTCACACTATCAAGGGCATCCTTGATAAAGCCAGTGGTTTTTTGATAGATATCAGCTAGTTCCTGCAAAGCAGCTTCAGAGAACTCAACATTTTTACGTTGAAGATAGTCAGTCAGATTGATTAGGGCTTCTGCGTGGTCCCCAATCCGTTCCAAATCACGGGATGAATCCAGGATGTTGGTCAGCACTTCACTTTCTTTCTGGCTAAGGGCTTCACTTGAAAGAGTAATCAGGTAACGAGTCAATTTTTCATCAATGGTATTGATGGCTTCTTCTGTCTTGTGTCCTTTTTCAGCAACCTTTTCATTAAGGTCAATGATGTAGTTGTATGAAAGGTCAAAGGCTTTAGAAGCATAATTTCCTAAGTGAAGGAGTTCTTTCTTCGCATTTCCGAGAGCGATTGATGGAGCTTGTTTAATCAAATGCTCATCAAGATAAAGTGGCTCGTACTTGACAACTTCATCTTCACCAGGGATGAGCTTGGTTACAAAGTAGGCCAAGGCTCCGATGAATGGAAATTGTACAATGGTGTTACTTACGTTAAAGGCACCGTGAGAGAAGGCAATGGTCATCTCAGGAGAGAGGTGAAGGAGTACCTGGAAGTACTCAATCATAGACGTAAATGGACCTAATAAGATTAAGCAAAGAATAGTTCCTAAAACGTTAAAGGTAACGTGGGTTGCTGCAACGCGTTTCGCAGAGACATTGGCTCCAGCTGCCGCGATGATAACGGTTAGGGTTGTTCCGATATTATCCCCGAAGAGAACTGGTAGCGAACCTTTAAGGTCAAGGAACCCACCTGCATAGAGACCTTGCAAAATCCCGATTGTCGCAGAAGAAGCTTGGATGAGGACGGTAATCACTGCACCGGCAAAAACTCCCAACACAGGATTTTGTCCCAAGGTTACCATGTATTCCTTGAATTGTGGTAAATCTTTAAGAGGGCTCATACCGGCACTGATGAGGTTGAGGGCGTAGAAGATTCCCCCTACACCGAACAGGATGCGCCCGATATTGTTTGCTGTTCTGTTTTTTGTAAAGAAGAGGAACATGGTTCCAAGGAAAATCAGGGGTAAAGCATACTCACCAAGCTTGAAACCGATGATAAAGGAAGTAACTGTGGTTCCGATGTTGGCTCCCATGATAATTCCGATAGCCTGTCTAAGAGTGAGAAGACTAGCGCTGACCAGTCCAACCGTGATAACTGTAACCCCTGTACTTGACTGAATCAGGGCAGTCACGACAATTCCGACTAGAACACCTAAAAAGGGATTGCTAGTGTACTTGTCAATGTAAAAACGAAGGCGATCTCCAGCAGCTTGTTGCAAACCGTCTCCCATGGTCTTGATACTATATAAGAATAGTCCCAGACCACCTAAAAAGTGAAATAAAATTTCCTGCCAATTAATGGACATTTCTTTTTCCTCCGAAAAATAATAACGGAATTTCTCCTATTCTATTTTAAAGGATAAAAGTAAATCTAACAAGTGTTTAGATGAAATTTTTAGAAAAGAAAAATTCGTGAGAATGGACCTTTAATTATATTAATTTTACCAATTTCTAACCTAGATATAGGTATTTCTTTTTATATATTGACATTTAAAAGAAATATTTTTAAAATGAGGGAGGAATTATCTTGGTTCCCTGTGATTGGGATAAAAAAATTTTTACTAAAGAAAAGTTAAGCGCTTTCTTTTTTGCAATAAGATCAATCTTTTTAGGAGGAGAAAATGAAGAATCCATTTTTCGAAAGACGTTGCCGTTACAGTATTCGTAAGTTATCAGTAGGAGCCTGCTCACTGATGATTGGTGCTGTTTTATTTGCTGGTCCAGCCTTGGCAGAAGAAACTGCAGTTCCTGAAAATAAGGGAGTCAATACAGAGCTTGTTTCAGGAGAGAGTGAGCATCCGACCAATGAAGTTGATAAGCAGAATGAAGGAGAACAAGCGAGAGAAAATAAGCCAGAAAAGGCAGAAGGAGTAGAGACAGCATCTGAAACTACTTCGCCAGCAAGCAATGAAGCTGCAACTACTGAAAAAGCAGACGCAGTAAGCGTAGCTAAACCAGAGGAAAAAGCAAGTGAGGTGGCTGCAGAAACACCATCTGCAGAAGCAAAACCTAAGTCTGACAAGGAAACAGAAGCAAAGCCTGAAGGAACTAGCCAAGGGGATGAGTCTAAGCCAGCAGCAGAAGCTAATAAGACTGAAAAAGAAGTCCAGCCAGATGTCCCTAAAAATACAGAAAAAACATTAAAACCAAAGGAAATCAAATTTAATTCTTGGGAGGATTTGTTGAAATGGGAACCGGGTGCGCGTGAGGATGATCCCATCAATCGTTCCTCAGTTGAACTAGCTAAGCGCCATAGAGGCCAGTTGGTGAACGAAAAAGCAAGCAGAAGAGCCAAGGTTCAGGCGCTAGCAAATACCAACTCAAAGGCTAAAGACCACGCTTCTGTTGGTGGAGAAGAATTCAAAGGCCTACGCCTTTGACTACTGGCAATACTTGGATTCAATGGTCTTCTGGGAAGGTCTCGTTCCCAACTCCCAGATGTCATTGATGCAGGACATCGTAACGGGAGTTCCCTGTTTATGGAACACTCTTTCTTCAACTGGTCTAATAGTATTGCCGACCAAGAGAAATTTGTTGCTGCTTTGAAACAAGATGAGGATGGGACCTTCCCTATTGCACGAAAACTTGTCGACCTTGCTAAGTACTATGGCTTTGATGGGTATTTTATCAACCAAGAAACAACGGGTGACTTAGTAACGCCACTTGGTGAAAAAATGCGTCAATTCATGCTCTATACAAAAGAATATGCGGCAAAAGTCAACCATCCAATCAAGTATGCTTGGTACGATGCCATGACCTATAAATATGGTCGTTACCACGAAGATGGTCTAGGTGATTACAACTACCAGTTCATGCAAAAAGAAGGTGACAAGGTCCCTGCGGATCAATTCTTTGCCAATTTCAACTGGAATAAGGAAAAGAATGACCACTCTGTAGAAATGGCAAAATGGCTGGAACGTAGCCAATATGATGTCTTTGCAGGATTGGAATTGCAACAAGGTGGTTCTTATAAGACAAAAGTTAAATGGGATGCCCTCTTAGATGAAAAAGGCAAGTTACGTTTGTCACTTGGGACTCTTTGCACCAGATACAATTACCAGTCTAGGAAAAACAGGTGAAGATTACCATAAAAACGAAGATATCTTCTTCACAGGTTACCAAGGAGATCCGACAGCTCAAAAACCAGCGGACAAAGAGTGGTATGGGATTGCTAATTTAGTTGCAGACCGCACACCAGCAGTAGGCCGGACCTTCACTACCTCCTTTAATACAGGCCATGGTAGAAAGTGGTTTGTAGACGGAAAGGTTTCTAAGGATTCTGAGTGGAACTACCGTTCGGTTTCAGGTATCTTGCCAACATGGCGCTGGTGGCAGACTTCAACAGGGGAAAAACTTCGTGCAGAATATGATTTTACAGATGCCTACAATGGCGGAAATTCCCTTAAATTCTCAGGTAATGTAGCTGGTAAGACGGACCAGGATGTGAATTTGTATTCTACTAAGTTAGAAGTAACTGAGAAAACCAAACTTCGTGTTGCCCACAAGGGAGGAAAAGGCTCGAAAGTTTATATGGCCTTCTCTACAACTCCAGACTACAAATTCGATGATGCAGATGCATGGAAAGAGCTAACCCTTTCTGACAACTGGACAAATGAAGAATTTGATCTCAGCTCACTAGCAGGTAAAACCATCTATGCAGTCAAACTCTTCTTCGAGCATGAAGGAGCTGTAAAAGATTATCAGTTTAACCTAGGTCAATTAACAATTTCAGACAATCACCAAGCACCACAAGCGCCTACAGGCCTTTCTGTGGTGAAACAATCTCTTAAGAATGCCCAAGAAGCTGAAGCAGTGGTCCAGTTTGCGGGTAATCAAGATGCGGATTTCTATGAAGTCTACGAAAAAAAGATGGGGATAACTGGCGTTTGTTGACAGGTTCATCTGCTTCAACCATCTACTTGCCAAAAGTTAGCCGCTCTGCTAATGCGACTGGTACGACGCAAGAATTGAAAGTCGTTGCAGTTGGTAAAAATGGCCTTCGTTCAGAAGCTGCGACGACATCCTTTAACTGGGGCATGACTGTTCAGGATACGACTCTCCCAAGACCTTTGGCTGAAAATATTGTTCCAGGGGCAACGGTTATCGGTAGCACTTTTCCCCGAATACCGAAGGTGGAGAAGGTATTGAAGGTATGTTGAACGGTACCATTACCAGTCTTTCAGACAAGTGGTCTTCAGGACAATTGAGCGGTAGTGTCGATATTCGTTTGACTCAACCACGTCGTGTTGTCAGATGGGTGATGGATCATGCGGGAGCTGGTGGGGAGTCTGTTAACGATGGTTTGATGAACACCAAGGATTTTGATCTTTACTACAAGGATACAGATGGCGAGTGGAAACTAGCTAAGGAAGTTCGTGGCAATAAAGCCCACGTTACGGATATCACTCTTGACAAACCAATCACCGCCCAAGACTGGCGTTTGCATGTCATTACATCTGATAACGGAACACCTTGGAAGGCCATTCGTATCTACAACTGGAAGATGTACGAAACCTTGGACACAGAAAGTCAAAAATATTCCAATGGCTAAGGTAGCTGCTCGTTCACTTGGAAACCACCAAGTTCAACTCGGCTTCTCTGATGTTCCGGCAGGCGCAACCATCACCGTTTACGACAAGGCAGACTCACAAACACCAATTACAACCTTGAAGACTGAAACTGGAGGTGACTTGGCAACAGCTCCATTGGGCTTTTGACAAAGCAACCAACTCTCCTCTACTATCGTACCCAACTACCCTGGCAAAGAAATCAGTAACACCTTGGCTGTAGCGATTCCACAGGATGAGAAAAAAATTGCTCGGTTAGCCTTGAAAAAAAGGACCTAAAGAAAGACGGTTTACAAAGTAGGAGAAAAACTGGACCTCAGAGGCGGAACACTCCGTGTTCAATACGAAGGGGGACGAGCCGACGAGCTGATTAACCTTACTCACTCAGGTGTGACGGTATCTGGATACGACGCTCATCAAAAAGGGGAACAAAACCTAACACTTCAATACCTTGGTTTACCAGTGTCAGGTGATCTGAAAAGTCCAAGTGACAGGACAGGATGAAGGAAAACAAAAAGAAGTAGCGGGCTTGTATATTACTAAGAAACCAAAAACAGACTATCTAGTAGGAGATCAACTGGATCTCTCTGAAGGTCGCTTTGGTGTTCTCTATGATGACGAGACAGAAGAGACTCACAGCTTTTACTGATGAAGGTGTTGAAATCACGGGATACGATGCTCAGAAGACTGGACGCCAGACCTTGACCCTGCATTACAAGGGGCACACAGCTGAGTTCGATGTCTTGGTTTCTCCAAAGGCTGCAGTTAATGATGAATACCTCAAACAAGAAATCACGGCTGTCCAAGGTCGCCATTCAACCCTTGCCTATACCTTCTCAAGTGAGGACAAACAAGCTGTACTAGTAGAGAAACTCAATGCAGCGAAAGCTGTTGCAGAAAACCATGATGCCAGTCAAGAAGAAGTCAACAAAGCCTTGAATGAATTGAAACAAGCTGGGACAGACTTGGATGGAAATCAACGTTATCAGACTGCTAGAGAAGAATTGGAAGGTTTGCTTGAATCTGTCCGTGAAAAAGATTCTCAAGATGAGTTGATTGCCCAAGCTGAAGCTTTGTTGTCTTCACAAACACCAACTCCACAAGCTTTTGCGGACATGAAAGAAAAGCTGAATAAGAAACTAGCTCCTGCAGAAGAAAGTCATCATGTTGGTAGCATGGATCTAAGTGAAGTAACCCCAACAGTTGAGGTCCTCCCTGAACTAGTTGTTGAAACTGAAAAAACAGCCTATGAACGTCAAGAGCTACCAAATGCGATCTTCTTAAAGGGTCAACGTCAACTTGTCCAAAAAGGAGAAGAAGGGTCAGATTCATCGTCTAGTAGAAGTAGATAGTCAAGGCAATCGTATCCTTCGTACAACAGAAAGTTTTGAAAGAAGCTGTTCCAGAAATTACCGAAGTTGGGTACCAAAAGTCTCTATCAAGCAATCAACCAGCTGAAGGAGTAAAAAGATTTAGTTTCTAGAAACTCCGAAACTAGAAGTTGAAGAGGGATACAGTGGTCTTCGAACGTCAAGAACGACCAAATGCGAACCTTCTAAAAGGTCAACGTCAACTTGTCCAAAAAGGAGAAGAAGGGCAAATTCGTCGTCTAGTAGAAGTAGATGTCCAAGGTAAACGCACCCTTCGTACAACAGAAATTCTCAAGGAAGCTGTTCCAGAGATTACCGAAGTAGGTACAAAAGTTCTATCAAGCAATCAACCAGCAGAAGGAGTAAAAAGACCTAGTTTTAGAAACTTCGAAACTAGAAAGTTGAAGAGGATACAGTGACTTTCAAACGTCAAGAACGTCCAAATCCAAATCTCCCAGTCGGTCAACGTCAACTTGTCCAAGCAGGAGTTGAGGGACAAATTCGTCGCTTGGTTGAAGTAGATAGTCAAGGCAATCGTACTCTTCGTTCAACAGAAGTTCTCAAGAAAGCTGTTCCAGAGATTACCGAAGTAGGTACAAAAGTTCTATCAAGCAATCAACCAGCAGAAGGAGTAAAAGACCTGGTTCTAGAAACTCCGAAACTAGAAGTTGAAAAAATTGCAGTATCCTTTGAACGTCAAGAACGTCCAAACTCAGAGCTTCTCAAAGGTCAACGTCGTATTGTTCAAGCTGGAGAAGAAGGACAAATTCGTCGCTTGATTGAAGTAGATAGCCAAGGCAATCGTACCCTTCGTACAACAGAAGTTCTCAAGGAAGCTCTTCCAGAAATTGTTGAAATTGGAACAAAAGTAAAAACAGAACCAGCAGTAGCGCCTACACAAGAAAAACCATCCCAAAATACAGCAGTTAAATCAGAAGAAGCAAGCAAGCAATTGCCAAATACAGGAACTGCTGATGCCAATGAAGCTCTAATAGCAGGATTGGCAAAGCCTTGGTCTTGCTAGTTTTAGCCTTGACATTGAAAACAGAAAAAAAGAAGATGAAGATTAAATATCGAAAAATCTTGTGAAATCTTTTCCTTATATTTCCAAAGTGTGATATAATAGTTTTCGAATAAAAATAAATAAAGGGAGTCTATGTAACATGGCAAAACTTTTGACTGTTAAAGACGTTGACTTGAAAGGGAAAAAAAGTCCTCGTTCGTGTTGACTTCAACGTACCATGTGAAAAGATGGCGTAATCACTAACGACAACCGTATCACTGCAGCTCTTCCAACTATCAAGTACATCATCGAACAAGGTGGACGTGCAATCCTCTTTCTCTCACCTTGGACGTGTAAAAGAAGAAGCTGACAAAGCTGGTAAATCACTTGCTCCTGTAGCTGCTGACTTGGCAGCTAAATTGGGTCAAGACGTTGCTTTCCTTCCAGGTGTCACTCGTGGTGCTGAATTGGAAGCAGCTATCAACGCTCTTGAAGATGGACAAGTTCTCTTGGTTGAAAACACTCGTTACGAAGATGTTGACGGCAAGAAAGAATCTAAAAACGATCCTGAACTTGGTAAATACTGGGCATCACTTGGAGATGGTATCTTCGTAAACGATGCATTCGGTACAGCTCACCGTGCACACGCATCTAACGTTGGTATCTCAGCAAACGTTGAAAAAGCAGTTGCTGGTTTCCTTCTTGAAAACGAAATTGCCTACATCCAAGAAGCAGTTGAAACTCCAGAACGTCCATTCGTAGCTATCCTTGGTGGTTCAAAAGTTTCAGACAAGATCGGTGTTATCGAAAACTTGCTTGAAAAAGCTGATAAAGTCCTTATCGGTGGTGGTATGACTTACACATTCTACAAAGCACAAGGTATCGAAATCGGTAACTCACTTGTAGAAGAAGACAAATTGGATGTTGCGAAAGCTCTTCTTGAAAAAGCAAACGGTAAATTGATCTTGCCAGTTGACTCAAAAGAAGCTAACGCATTTGCTGGTTACACTGAAGTGCGTGACACTGAAGGTGAAGCAGTTTCTGAAGGCTTCCTTGGTCTTGACATCGGTCCAAAATCTATCGCTAAATTTGACGAAGCTTTGACTGGTGCCAAAACAGTTGTATGGAATGGACCTATGGGTGTATTTGAAAACCCAGACTTCCAAGCTGGTACAATCGGTGTGATGGACGCTATCGTGAAACAACCAGGAGTTAAATCAATCATCGGTGGTGGTGACTCAGCTGCCGCAGCGATTAACCTTGGCCGTGCAGATAAATTCTCATGGATCTCTACTGGTGGTGGAGCATCAATGGAACTTCTTGAAGGTAAAGTTCTTCCAGGACTTGCAGCCTTGACAGAAAAATAAGATTTTATAAATAAATCAAAGAAGAGAGGGATGAAAGTTCCTCTTTTCTTTTGCTTAAAATAAAAACGCTTCCTCTCAACTATTACTCATAAAATCACCCAAATTATGATAAAATGGAAATAGAAAGTTGAGATTATGAGTTATTTTTAAAAAAATATAAATTCGATAAATCCCAGTTCAAACTTGGTATGCGAACCTTTAAAAACAGGTATTGCTGTTTTTTTCTAGTTCTCTTGATTTTTTTGGCTTTTTTTGGTTGGAAAGGTCTTCAAATCGGTGCTTTGACAGCCGTTTTTAGCCTGAGGGAGAGTTTTTGATAAGAGTGTCCATTTTGGGACTTCGCGTATTCTAGGAAATAGTATCGGTGGCCTCTATGCCCTGGTCTTCTTCCTATTAAATACCTTTTTTTCCATGAAGCCTTTTTGGGTAACTTTAGTAGTTGTTCCAATCTGCACCATGTTAACCATTATGACAAATGTAGCTATGAATAATAAAGCAGGTGTAATTGGTGGTGTAGCGGCTATGTTAATCATTACCCTATCGATTCCGAGTGGCGAGACGATTTTGTACGTATTTGCGCGTGTATCAGAAACTTTCATGGGAGTTTTTGTCGCAATTCTCGTAAATTATGATATTGACCGCATTCGGCTCTTTTTTGAGAAAAAAGAAAAATAATGTTACATTTTTATAACATTATCAATTGACGTTTGTCTTTTTTTAGACTATAATAGACAGAAAGAAGGAAATTGTAAATGAAGGAAAAAGAATTTCGCCGAAATATGGCTGTTTTTCCTATCGGCAGTGTTATGAAGTTGACCGATCTATCGGCGCGTCAGATTCGTTACTATGAAGATCAAGAGTTGATTAAACCTGATCGAAACGAAGGGAAACCGTCGCATGTATTCCTTTGAATGACATGGATCGTCTGCTTGAAATCAAAGATTATATCTCTGAAGGTTATAATATAGCTGCCATTAAGAAAAAATATGCTGAACGTGAAGCGAAATCCAAGAAAGCGGTGAGTCAGACTGAAGTGCGTCGTGCACTTCACAATGAACTCCTCCAACAGGGTCGCTTTGCTTCAGTACGGTCACCTTTTGGTCGCGGTTAGGCAACCGCAAGTAGTCATACATTAAGGAGAAAACTCATGCCAATCACAGCTGCAGATATTCGTCGTGAAGTCAAGGAAAAAAATGTTACCTTTATTCGTCTTATGTTCTCAGATATTTTGGGGACGATGAAGAACGTCGAAATTCCTGCTACAGATGAACAGTTAGATAAAGTCTTGTCAAACAAGGCTATGTTTGATGGATCTTCTATCGAAGGTTTTGTACGTATCAATGAGTCAGATATGTACTTGCATCCTGACTTGGATACATGGACAGTCTTCCCTTGGGGAGATGAAAATGGAAGTGTTGCAGGTTTGATCTGTGATGTCTATACAACAGAAGGTGAACCATTTGCAGGTGACCCTCGTGGTAATTTGAAAACGTGCTCTTCGTCACATGGAAAAAGTAGGATTCAAATCCTTTCAACCTTGGACCAGAGCCAGAATTCTTCCTATTTAAAGCTGGATGAAAATGGAGACCCAACACTTGAAGTAAATGACAAGGGTGGCTACTTTGATTTGGCGCCTACTGACCTTGCGGACAATACACGTCGTGAGATTGTGAATGTCTTGACCAAAATGGGATTTGAAGTAGAAGCGAGTCACCACGAGGTTGCGGTTGGACAACACGAGATTGACTTTAAGTACGATGAAGTTCTCCGTGCCTGTGATAAGATTCAAATCTTTAAACTTGTTGTTAAAACTATTGCTCGCAAACATGGGCTTTACGCAACCTTTATGGCAAAACCAAAATTTGGTATTGCTGGATCAGGTATGCACTGTAATATGTCCTTGTTTGATGCAGAAGGAAACAATGCCTTCTTTGATCCAAATGATCCAAAAGGAATGCAGTTGTCAGAAACGGCCTACCATTTCCTTGGTGGTTTGATCAAAGCATGCCTACAACTATACTGCCATCATGAACCCAACGGTTAACTCATACAAACGTTTGGTTCCAGGTTATGAAGCGCCTGTTTACATTGCTTGGGCTGGTCGTAACCGTTCGCCACTTGTGCGCGTACCTGCTTCACGTGGTATGGGAACTCGTCTTGAGTTGCGTTCAGTGGATCCGATGGCAAACCCATACATCGCTATGGCAGTTCTGTTTGGAAGTTGGTTTGCATGGTATTGAAAAACAAAAATCGAAGCACCAGCTCCTATCGAAGAAAATATCTACATCATGACAGCAGAAGAGCGTAAGGAAGCTGGTATTACAGACCTTCCATCAACTCTTCATAACGCTTTGAAAGCTCTGACTGAAGATGAAGTTGTCAGAGCAGCTCTTGGAGAACATATCTATACTAGTTTCCTTGAAGCTAAACGAATTGAATGGTCAAGTTATGCAACCTTCGTTTCACAATGGGAAATTGATAACTATTTAGATCTTTACTAATATAGAAGAAAGATTGCCTGAGGGCGGTCTTTTTTCTTGTATTTTATATCGAGTTATGATATATTTTATATAACGAAGTGAGATATATCGAACTGAATAGGAGATGGTGGAAATGGAATTAACAGATAAGGTTCGTCGAGTTTATCTTCCGATGACGGAAACAGGATTTTTATATCTTATTCTGTCTACAAAAAGGAAGGTCATGGTTATAGTATTACGCAAAAAGGTCAAGGATATGACAGATTCGCAAGTCTTGATTGGTCCTGGAACTATGTATGGAACCTTGTCAAAAGATGGAAAAAGGATGGCTTTGATTTCTTTGTCCGTGAAGAGGAGAAGCGTAAAATCTATCGGATCACAGACTTGGGACGCAAAAGTCTTAGATATTGAATTGAAAACGTATTGAACGACTCTACAGAAATAGTAGGGAGGAAGGATGATGGAAAAGAAGGTTGTTTATAGAATTGCTACCATTGTGGATTATGACAGAGAGGCTTTATATCTTAGGAAAAATGCATGCTGAAGGCTGGAAACTTAGGAAAGTAAGCTACTCTAACCTAGTAGTTGCGGTTAAGTATACTTTTGAAAAAGTGTCAACTGGAGCAGATGTCGTATCAGTTGGACTTTTTATCCCATGAAAAAAATCAGAGAGAGCCTCCTATTTACAACTATTTAAAGACTGTGGCTGGGAGCATATTACAGATTTTAATGGATTTTTCCTACTTTTAGAAAAGCTTCATTCTGAAATTGAATCGGATACTGAGTTTGAAATCTATAATGACGCTGCTGGGAAATTAGCTATGGTCAAACGGATTTTAAGATGCGGATGCTTCCTATTTTACTTTCTTTTTCAGCCTCATACTACCGGTTTCTTCTCAAAGTTTGCTCAGTGGAGGTAATGTATTTCAGTTGGGAAATGTTTTTTTGATTGTTATAATAGATGGTGTTTTATTGATAATCCATGTGATTCAGATTTCTTATATTTTTTGGAGATTGAGTCAAAAAGTGAAAGAATTATCTAATAAATAACACTAGGCGTGTTTTCTAATTTTGGGGGTAAGACAATGAATAGCAGAGTAGAATTTCGGATTTTTCACCATTGTTGATTTGGACAAGGAAGAAGAATATTTACATGAGATGTATTTGAAAGGTTGGAGGTATAGAACGAGTCGTTTTGGTTTTATTCTATTTTTGACCAATGTCAACCAGACGATGTCATCTACTGTATCTATGATTCTAGATTTCTTAAAAAAATATAAGCATGAAATGCAAGATTTTTAGGAAATAGAGGTTGGGAATTGATAGAAAGCAGGTTCTTGTTCAATTCTTCGTAAATCATCTTCTGATTTACTTCCAGAGGATCAAGTCTATATTGCTAAGGAGATCAGATGGGGAGTTATGCGATCTAGACTTCGTTCATGTGCAGCTACTTTCTTAGGAGGTCTTTGTTGTTTGTATGAGTTTGTTTCGAGAAGAACTGTCGCAATCTTTCTTTGTCATTTTTTTGCTCTATATGCCTTTTTCATGATTTCTTATCTAATCTATGGTTATTTCAGACAAAAAGGAAATACCGAGTAGATGGAAGGTAGGATTCTAGGTCTTTAGACTGATTTTTTTAGCACTCTTGGTAAAAGAGTGCTAATTTTTTTGAGTTTTTTTATCTTGACATTCTCTTTTAAGGGTGTATAATAGAATCATAAGTTAGCACTTGAACGTATCGAGTGCTAATCGATCAGACAGAGAGGAGTGATGAGATGGTTACAGAGCGTCAGCAGGATATTTTAAATCTGATTATTGACATCTTTACCAAAAACGCACGAACCTGTCGGATCCAAAGCCTTGCAAGAGTCTATTAACTCTAGCAGTGCAACCATTCGCAATGACATGGCGGCTCTAGAAAAGCAAGGGTTTGCTTGAGAAGGCTCATACTTCAAGTGGTCGGATGCCAAGTGTTGCTGGTTTTTCAGTACTATGTAAAACACTCACTGGATTTTTGACCGACTGGCTGAAAAATGAGGTATATGAGATTGTCAAAAGCCTTTGATCAGGAATTCTTCAAATTGGAGGATATTCTGCAAGAGGTCGCTAATCTGCTGACAGACTTGAGTGGCTGTACGGTAGTAGCACTGGATGTTGAGCCTAGCAGGCAACGTTTGACAGCCTTTGATATCGTTGTTTTGGGGCAACATACAGCCTTGGCAGTATTCACCCTAGACGAGTCTCGAACGGTTACTAGTCAGTTTCTGATTCCAAGGAACTTCTTGCAGGAGGATTTGCTGAAACTGAAGAGCATCATTCAGGAACGTTTCCTCGGCCACACCGTTCTAGATATTCACTACAAGATTCGGACGGAGATTCCGCAGATTATCCAGCGTTACTTTACAACAACGGACAATGTGATCGATCTCTTTGAACATATCTTTAAGGAAATGTTCAACGAAAACATTGTGGTGGCGGGCAAGGTCAATCTCTTGAATTTTGCCAATCTGGCAGCCTATCAGTTCTTTGATCAACCGCAAAAGGTGGCTCTGGAGATTCGTGAGGGGTTGCGTGAAGATCAGATGCAAAACGTCCGTGTTGCAGACAGTCAAGAATCTTGTTTAGCAGACCTAGCGGTGATTAGTAGTAAGTTCCTCATTCCTTATAGGGGAGTTGGAATTCTAGCGATTATCGGCCCCGTCAATCTGGATTATCAGCAACTAATTAACCAAGTCAATGTGGTCAACCGTGTTTTGACCATGAAGTTGACAGATTTTTACCGCTACCTCAGCAGTAATCATTACGAAGTACATTAAGATTGAAATCATTAAAGGAGGCGAAAATGGCCCAAGATATAAAAAATGAAGAAGTAGAAGAAGTTCAAGAAGAGGAAGTTGTGGAAACGGTAGAAGAAACAACTCCTGAGAAGTCTGAATTGGACTTGGCAAATGAACGTGCAGATGAGTTCGAAAACAAATACCTTCGCGCTCATGCAGAAATGCAAAATATCCAACGCCGTGCCAATGAAGAGCGTCAAAACTTGCAACGTTATCGTAGCCAAGACTTGGCAAAAGCGATTCTCCCCTTCTTTGGACAACCTTGAGCGTGCACTCGAAGTTGAAGGTTTGACAGATGATGTGAAGAAGGGCTTGGAAATGGTGCAAGAAAGCTTGATTCATGCTTTGAAAGAAGAAGGAATCGAAGAAATCGCAGCTGACGGTGAATTTGACCATAACTATCATATGGCCATCCAAACTCTCCCAGCAGACGATGAACACCCAACAGATACCATCGCCCAAGTCTTCCAAAAAGGCTACAAACTCCATGACCGCATCCTACGCCCAGCCATGGTAGTGGTGTACAACTAGTTTAGAAAACTTGACAAAATTTGTCCGAAACGACAATAAACTATGAAGAAAGATAAAAAAGTATGTTTCAGCTCTGCAATAGTGAGCGAAGCGAACCAAAGACGATACTCTTCGCCGTGGCGCTATCTGCGCAAACTTTGAGACCTTAGGCTCAAAGTTTAGTCAAAGAGATTGACGAAGTCAAGCTCTGACGGCGTCGCCACTTAAGAAGAGTATCAAAAAGAAAAAAGAAGATAAATTTAAGGAGAAAAACACATGTCTAAAATTATCGGTATTGACTTAGGTACAACAAACTCAGCAGTAGCAGTTCTTGAAGGAACTGAAAGCAAAATCATCGCAAACCCAGAAGGAAACCGCACAACTCCATCTGTAGTCTCATTCAAACGGAGAAATCATCGTTGGTGATGCTGCAAAACGTCAAGCAGTTACAAATCCAGATACAGTCATCTCTATCAAATCTAAAATGGGAACTTCTGAAAAAATTTCTGCTAACGGAAAAGAATACACTCCACAAGAAATCTCAGCTATGATTCTTCAATACTTGAAAGGCTACGCTGAAGACTATCTTGGTGAAAAAGTAACCAAAGCAGTTATCACAGTTCCAGCTTACTTCAACGATGCTCAACGTCAAGCAACAAAAGATGCTGGTAAAATCGCTGGTCTTGAAGTAGAACGTATCGTCAACGAACCAACTGCAGCCGCTCTTGCTTACGGTTTGGACAAGACTGACAAAGAAGAAAAAATCTTGGTATTTGACCTTGGTGGTGGTACATTCGACGTCTCTATCCTTGAATTGGGTGACGGTGTCTTCGATGTATTGTCAACTGCAGGGGACAACAAACTTGGTGGTGATGACTTTGACCAAAAAATCATCGACCACTTGGTAGCAGAATTCAAAAAAGAAAACGGTATTGACTTGTCTACTGACAAGATGGCAATGCAACGTTTGAAAGATGCAGCTGAAAAAGCGAAGAAAGACCTTTCTGGTGTAACTTCAACTCAAATCAGCTTGCCATTTATCACTGCTGGTGAGGCTGGACCTCTTCACTTGGAAATGACCTTGACTCGTGCGAAATTTGACGATTTGACTCGTGACCTTGTAGAACGTACAAAGGTTCCAGTTCGTCAAGCCCTTTCAGATGCAGGTTTGAGCTTGTCAGAAATCGATGAAGTTATCCTTGTTGGTGGTTCAACTCGTATCCCAGCCGTTGTAGAAGCAGTTAAAGCTGAAACTGGTAAAGAACCAAACAAATCAGTAAACCCTGATGAAGTAGTTGCTATGGGTGCTGCAATCCAAGGTGGTGTCATCACTGGTGATGTCAAAGACGTTGTCCTTCTTGACGTAACACCATTGTCACTTGGTATCGAAACAATGGGTGGTGTCTTCACAAAACTCATCGATCGCAACACAACAATTCCAACATCTAAATCACAAGTCTTCTCAACAGCAGCAGACAACCAACCAGCCGTTGATATCCACGTTCTTCAAGGTGAACGCCCAATGGCAGCAGATAACAAGACTCTTGGACGTTTCCAATTGACAGACATCCCAGCTGCACCTCGTGGAATTCCTCAAATCGAAGTAACATTTGACATCGATAAGAACGGTATTGTGTCTGTTAAGGCTAAAGATCTTGGAACTCAAAAAGAACAAACAATTGTTATCCAATCGAACTCAGGTTTGACTGACGAAGAAATCGACCGCATGATGAAAGATGCAGAAGCTAACGCTGAAGCAGATAAGAAACGTAAAGAAGAAGTAGACCTTCGTAACGAAGTAGACCAAGCTATCTTTGCGACTGAAAAGACTATCAAGGAAACTGAAGGCAAAGGATTCGACGCAGAACGTGACGCTGCTCAAGCTGCTCTTGATGACCTTAAGAAAGCTCAAGAAGACAACAACTTGGACGACATGAAAGCAAAACTTGAAGCGTTGAACGAAAAAGCTCAAGGCCTTGCTGTTAAACTCTACGAACAAGCTGCAGCAGCTCAACAAGCTCAAGCAGGAGCAGAAGGTGCACAAGCAACCGGAAACGCAGGCGATGACGTCGTAGACGGAGAGTTTACTGAAAAATAAGATGCAAAGCCCGTTAAAACCTCACAGTGAAAATAGGAAATCTGACGCAGAAACTTTAGTTTCTAGAAAGATTTGTCTTTTTCACCAAGAGGTTAGGGCGTGCTCGATTTAGCATTAGTGATCTTTAAAACTCGAATGATAGGAAGAAATCCAGAGGTTGCAACCCAGCCTCTGTTTTTCGATAAGATAGAGGATGTTGCGTATGAAAAAAGTACTTTGTGTCATTTATCCTAATTTTTCTCTTTATGAGATAACCACTTTAACAAGTTCTTTAGCTCTGTCTTTTGATATCACGATTGATTATGTAGCTTCTGAGAATTCGATAGTGGTCTCTGAGGATGGTTTGTCCTGTCAACCGACGAAAACATTGGATCAAATCCGTATAGAAGATTATTCTTGTGTGATTTTGCCAGGAATGGTAAATATAGGTCCTGCTCTACAAGATGAGAAATTGATCTCGTTTTTGAGAAGTCTTAATGAGCAAGATATCCTAATTGCAGCCATTTCTTCAGCGCCCCTTTTATTGGCGAAAGCAGGCTTGTTGAACGATACGAAATTTACAGGTGGAATTTGGCAAAACTTCTTTGACTATTTTGAATTTCTTCCACGTGAGAATTTCCAACCGAAAGTTCTTGTTCAAGATAAACAAATCATTACGGCTATAGGCTTTGCGCATCAAGAGTTTGCAAGAAAAGTGATTTTCGGTTTAGGGTTGGCAGAGAATACGGACAACTATTTTAAAGAACAGAACGAGTATGCTAAACAGGATTTGATATTTACTCTATCGGACAAAGAGTTTGATGAAGTGAAGCAGAGTATAGAAAACAGCCTCTAAAGATTTACATGTAAATTATAGAAAGGAACAAGGGTGTTCAGGGAATTGAACACGGGTTCCAAAATTTCTGACTCAATATAAAAGAAAGGAATTGAACCCGACCTAAATTCTCGGAAAAAAGATAAATCTGCCTAGGAGCATCGCTCCAGCGTCAGATTTCCTATTTTTCAGTCGAATTTTACGGTCTTGGTATCTTGTATGAACAATACTGAATTTTATGATCGTCTGGGGGTGTCAAAAAACGCTTCAGCAGACGAGATCAAAAAGGCTTATCGTAAGCTTTCCAAAAAATATCACCCAGATATCAACAAGGAGCCTGGTGCTGAGGAAAAATACAAGGAAGTTCAGGAAGCCTATGAGACTTTGAGTGACGACCAAAAACGTGCGGCCTATGACCAATATGGTGCTGCGGGTGCCAACGGTGGCTTTGGTGGTGCAGGTGGTTTTGGAGGTTTCAATGGGGCAGGTGGCTTCGGTGGTTTTGAAGATATCTTCTCAAGTTTCTTCGGCGGAGGCGGTGCTTCACGCAATCCAAATGCTCCTCGTCAGGGGGATGACCTCCAATACCGTGTGAATTTGACCTTTGAAGAAGCTATTTTTGGAGCTGAAAAAGAGGTTAAGTACAATCGTGAAGCAAGCTGTCGTACATGTAACGGTTCTGGTGCTAAGCCAGGAACAAGTCCAGTCACTTGTGGACGCTGTCATGGCGCTGGTGTCATTAACGTCGATACGCAGACTCCGCTTGGTATGATGCGTCGCCAAGTAACCTGTGATGTCTGTCACGGTCGTGGAAAAGAAATCAAGGATCCATGTACCACTTGTCACGGAACAGGTCATGAAAAACAAGCTCATAGCGTACATGTCAAAATCCCTGCTGGTGTGGAAACAGGTCAACAAATTCGCCTAGCTGGTCAAGGTGAAGCTGGATTTAACGGTGGACCTTACGGTGACTTGTATGTAGTGGTTTCTGTGGAAGCCAGCGACAAGTTTGAACGTGAAGGAACGACTATCTTCTACAATCTCAACCTCAACTTTGTCCAAGCAGCTCTTGGTGACACAGTTGATATCCCAACTGTTCATGGTGATGTTGAATTGGTTATTCCAGAGGGAACTCAGACTGGTAAGAAATTCCGCCTACGTGGCAAGGGGAGCTCCGAGCCTCGTGGCGGTGCAGTTGGTGACCAATACGTTACCGTTAATGTCGTAACACCGACAGGCTTGAACGAACGCCAAAAAGCAGCGCTTAAAGAATTCGCAGCTGCTGGTGATTTAAAAGTCAATCCAAAGAAAAAAGGCTTCTTTGACCATATTAAAAGATGCTTTTGAAGGAGAATAATAGTAAAAAAAGAGCCGTTGGGCTCTTTTTTGTTTATAGCACATTTTAAGAGTTTTCTCTTAAGTAATGACGGACGGTAGCGACCTTCTTTGAAGTTTATACCTAAACTTTTGAGACTGATCTAGAAAGCTTTCGACACCCAAACCAAACTGTTTCAGTGTTTTCATTACCGAAAGTCTGAAACGAGGTGTAATGGGTTTGAAATTACGGCGGAAAGCCTGGGAAAGTCTTCGATTTATTATGAAACGTGTGAATACTCTCAAAAACTCTTCAAAGCCTACGGGGTCTTGTCACAAAGCTCGGACACCCTGAAACCAGTCTGTTTCAGGTGTTTTTCAGTTCACGGCGCAGTCTTTCGATTTGCTAGTGATTTATTTTATGGTGAGATGAGTTGCTCAAATTATGATGTATTGTTGATGGGATATAACTTGTTTATCGTTTTTAAAAAGAGCTGTCGAGCTCTTTTTACTTATCTTCGATTTCCTGTGTTTCTTTGATAACAGCTAGTCTAGTCTGGATATCCTTTTTCCAAGACCTTAAACTTGTAAGTCAGGTCTTCTTGGTATTCCTTGATGAGTTCTTTTTGTTGGTCGATGATTTGCAGGCTGTTTTGGATAATATCTACATCGTCCTTGATAGCTTGAACGCGGTCAGTGGTATTCAAGACTTCATCTGTGATGGTTTGACGATTTTTTGTGACCAGATAACTTCCGGTCGCAGCCTCCTGCAAATAGCAGTAGATTGGATAATTTCATGGCAACTCCTTAGGCATTTTTGATAGTTTCAGCGACTTGAGCAAGTTTGTCAAAGTCTGGTTCGTGGGCGATAAAATCAATCTTGAGGTCATCGTCCGCACTGTAGCGAGGCACGAGGTGAACGTGGGTATGAAAGACGGTTTGCCCTGCGATTTCTTCACAGTTGGCAATGATATTCATACCAGCAGCCTTGGTAGCTTTCATGACTTTTTGAGCTACTTTTGGTACTTGGGCAAAGAGTTGGCTGGCGCTAGTAGCGTCCATTTCCAAAAGATTACGATAGTGTTCTTTTGGCACGACCAAGGTGTGTCCTGGTGTCACTTGAGAGATATCAAGAAAGGCAAGAACCTGCTCATCTTCGTATACTTTTGAAGCAGGAATTTCCCCTGCGATGATTTTACAAAAAATGCAATCTGACATAAAATCTACCTCTACTGTATTGAATTTTGATATAATATAGCTACATTATACCAGATTTGGAGAAAATATGTTAGAAATTAAAAACCTGACAGGTGGCTATGTTCATGTCCCTGTCTTGAAAGATGTGTCCTTTACAGTTGAAAGTGGGCAGTTGGTCGGTCTGATTGGTCTCAATGGTGCTGGGAAATCGACGACTATTAATGAGATTATTGGTCTGTTGACACCTTATAGTGGGTCTATCAATATCAATGGCTCTGACCCTGCAAGAAGATGCAACGAGCTACCGCAAAAGCAGATTGGCTACATTCCTGAAACGCTCTAGCTCTGTATGAGGAATTGACTCAGAGAGCATATCGAAACGGTTGCTATGGCTTATGGTATTGAGCAGAAAGTGGCTTTTGAGCGAGTAGAACCTTGTTAAAAATGTTCCGTCTGGACCAGAAATTGGACTGGTTCCCTGTTCATTTTTCAAAAGGGATGAAGCAGAAGGTCATGATTATCTGTGCTTTTGTGGTGGATCCGAGTCTCTTTATCGTGGATGAGCCTTTCCTTGGTCTCGATCCGCTGGCGATTGCGGACTTGATTCAGCTTTTGGAAGTGGAAAAGCAAAAAGGCAAGTCTATTCTCATGAGTACCCACGTGCTGGATTCGGCGGAGAAGATGTGTGATGCTTTTGTTATTCTCCACAAGGGAAGTGTGTGCTAAGGGAAATCTCCCGCAACTGCGCGAAGCCTTTGATATACCTGAGGCTAGTTTGAATGATATTTACTTGGCTCTGACCAAAGAGGAGGAGCTATGAAAGACTTGTTTTTAAAGAGAAAGCAGGCTTTTCGTAAGGAGTGTCTTGGTTATTTGCGCTATGTTCTCAATGACCACTTTGTCTTGTTCCTGCTGGTTCTCATCGGTTTTCTAGCCTACCAGTACAGTCAACTCTTGCAAGATTTTCCTGAAAATCATTGGCCTATTCTTTTGTTTGTAGGAATTACCTCTGTTTTACTTTTGCTTTGGGGAGGAATTGCCACCTATATGGAGGCTCCAGACAAGCTCTTTCTCTTGGTTGGAGAAGAGGAAATCAAGCTCCATCTCAAGCGTCAAACTGGCATTTCCCTAGTCTTTTGGCTCTTTGTCCAGACCCTTTTCTTGCTTTTATTTGCGCCTTTATTTTTGGCAATGGGTTATGGCTTGCCAGTTTTTCTGCTCTATGTACTTTTATTGGGGGTAGGAAAATATTTCCTTTTCGTCAAAAAGGCCAGCAAATTTTTTTCTATTGAAAACTGGACTGACTGGGACTATGTTATTTCTCAAGAAAGCAAGCGTAAGCAAGTCTTGCTTCGTTTCTTTTGCCCTCTTTACGCAGGTCAAGGGAATTTCAAACAGCGTCAAGCGTCGTGCCTATCTGGACTTTATCCTAAAGGTTGTTCAGAAGGTGCCTGGGAAGATTTGGCAAAATCTCTATCTGCGTTCTTATTTGCGAAATGGAGATCTCTTTGCGCTCAGTCTGCGTCTGCTCTTGCTTTCCTTACTGGCGCAGGTCTTTATCGAGCAGGCTTGGATTGCGACAGCAGTGGTGGTTCTCTTTAACTACCTCTTGCTCTTCCAGTTGCTGGCCCTCTATCATGCCTTTGACTACCAGTATTTGACCCAACTCTTTCCACTGGACAAGGGGCAAAAGGAAAAAGGCTTGCAGGCGGTAGTCCGAGGATTGACCAGTTTTGTTTTACTTGTGGAATTAGTTGTTGGGTTGATTACCTTCCAAGAAAAACTAGCCCTTCTAGCCTTACTGGGAGCTGGTTTGGTTTTACTAGTCTTGTATTTGCCTTATCAGGTAAAACGTCAGATGCAGGACTAACATTGCTTATATGATACTAAAAAAGAAGTTGAGTTCAGTTTGTCTCAGCTTCTTTTATTTTTCTACAAGAGAATGGTTGGTCCGTAGAGACTCAACTTGGTCTTGACTTGGTCAAAGTGGAAATGGTCATAGGCCCGCCAAGCGGCGCGAGTAGGAGCATCTGGATCGAGAGCGCTGAGTCCCATGAGAAGACTGGAAGTCTGGTAAAATTTTTCCAGTTCAATCAAGACTCGATTATCCACTGTTTCAGCCTTGGCTAGAAAACCAAGAATAGAGTTTAATTGCTCCTGAAAGCGGACGTCGTCAGCGGTTGCCTGTTTGCATGCTTGGTAGGCTTTGTTTAAGCCAGTAATCAAAGTCTGAGCTCTTTTTGATAGGGTCTGTATCTGTCATGAGAATTTCCTCCTTAATCTGGGTGCTAGTCTTGTTTCTAGCAACTGTGTTTTGATACTGTCAGTTTATCACTTTTATCTCCTTTTTCACCATCAAAATCTTTAATTGTCCCTTGAAATTTCCTGAATGGTACTGTTAGGATTTTTATGATAAAAATAGTTGTAAGCTCATCATGATAGTTGTAGAAAAATACTTTAGATCACTTTTAGGAGACTGAGATTCTGTTATAGGATTTGGTCAGAAAATAGTTGTGCTAGACCTTTGGCATGCTATCCTCTTTTAGGAGGTATTGGGGAATCCATGAACTACATATGATTATTCAGACACAGAAAAACAGTCTATCAGTAAACGTCGACGATATCTACTATATCCAAACACATCCAAACTAAAGCCCATACCGTACAGATTGTTACAGAAGACGCTAGCTTTTAATATGTTTCAAAATTTAAGCAAATCTTGAGAAACAATATGGAGAAACCTTGACGAGATGTCATCGAAATTGTCTGGTTAATCTTGATACGGCTAAAATCGATGGATTTTCAATCAAAGAATCCTCTTTTCTCGGAGAAGAAGGTCGATATGCTGTCAGTATGCCAGACGTCGCTATAGAGACATTCGCCAAAAATGGTTGAAAGAAGGAGAGTAAGAAGATGAGAATATTTGTTTTAGAAGATGATTTTTCCCAACAGACTAGGATTGAAACGACGATTGAGAAACTTTTGAAAGAACATCATATCACTCCCAGCTCTTTTGAGGTCTTTGGCAAGCCAGACCAACTGCTGGCAGAGGTGCATGAGAAGGGGAGCACATCAGCTATTCTTTTTGGACATTGAGATTCGAAATGAGGAGATGAAAGGGTCTAGAAGTGGCTAGAAAGATTCGGGATCGAGATCCTTATGCCCTGATTGTCTTTGTGACAACTCACTCAGAGTTTATGCCCCTGTCCTTTCGCTACCAAGTGTCAGCTTTGGACTACATTGATAAGGCTTTGTCGGCAGAGGAGTTTGAATCTCGTATCGAGACAGCCCTTCTCTATGCCAATAGTCAAGACAGTAAAAGTCTGGCGGAAGATTGCTTTTACTTTAAATCAAAATTTGCTCAATTCCAGTATCCTTTTAAAGAGGTTTACTATCTCGAAACGTCCCCAAGACCCCATCGTGTTATTCTCTATACCAAGACGGACAGGCTGGAATTTACGGCGAGTCTAGAGGAGGTTCTCAAGCAGGAGCCTCGTCTCTTGCAGTGCCATCGCTCTTTTCTCATCAATCCAGCCAATGTAGTGCATTTGGATAAGAAAGAAAAACTCCTTTTCTTTCCCAATGGTGGAAGTTGTCTAATCGCGCGTTATAAGGTCAGGGAAGTGTCTGAGGCTATCAATAACTTACACTGAGTGAGGTGATGGAATGGAATTAGTTTGGAAGATAGTATATGCGTTTTTGATATCTGGATTGGAATTGTTTATATTTTTTAAGGTGGATGGAATTGTTCTAACTCTGGAGAGATTTTTTAAGGCCTTTTCTTTTTAAGATACTGTTAGCAGTTGTTTTTGTAACGATTAGCTATATAGTAGGAAATAATTACCTATCTTATTTTGTGGAACCCTTTGTACGGCATCGGTTTATCTTTCTTGTTTTTTTAAGAGGGCTTCCTAAAAAAACTCCTTCTCTTTTTATGGTCTCTTTCCAATGATATTGGTGAATCTCTTTTATAGAGGAGTCTCCTATTTTGTGCTTCCATTTTTTGGAGCAAGGGCAGGTGTATGATGACCGCTCTTTTATTTGGTTATTTATAAAAATTTTTCATTTGCTTTATTTCTCTAGCCTTTTTGAAATGGTTAGACTATGATTTCACTAGCTTGAGAAGGGAGATTCTAGATAAAGATTTTCAAAAGTCCCTGACTAAGATTAACTGGATAATGGGGGCTTACTATTTGGTCATGCAAAAGTCTGTCTTACTTTGAATATGAGCAAGATATCCAATCAACGACTGTTCGCCATCTCATCCTAGTGTTTTACTTGCTTTTTTTTATGGGGGTTGTCAAGAAATTGGATACCTATTTGAAGGAAAAACTTCAGGAGAAACTGAACCAAGAGCAGACCTTGCGCTACAGAGATATGGAACGCTATAGTCGGCATATAGAGGAACTTTACAAGGAAGTACGGAGCTTTTCGCCATGACTACACCAACCTCTTGACCAGCTTACGTCTGGGCATTGAAGAGGAGGATATGGAGCAGATAAAAGAGATCTACGACTCGGTCTTAAAGGATTCTAGTGAAAAATTGCAGGACAATAAATATGACCTTGGACGATTGGTGAATATTCGTGATCGTGCCCTCAAAAGTCTCCTAGCAGGAAAATTTCTAAAAGCCAGAGATAAGAACATTGTCTTTAATGTCGAAGTTCCTGAGGAGATTCAAGTTGAGGGTATGAGCCTACTTGATTTTTCTAACCATTGTGTCTATCCTTTGTGACAATGCTATTGAAGCCAGTGCAGAGGCCAGTCAACCTCATGTTTCAATCGCCTTTTTAAAAAATGGAGCACAGGAGACCTTTATCATTGAAAACTCCATCAAAGAAGAGGGTATAGATGTTTCTGAAATCTTCTCTTTTGGAGTTAGTTCTAAAGGAGAGGAGAGAGGAGTTGGTCTCTATACCGTCATGAAGATTGTGGAAAGTTATCCCAACACCAGTCTCAATACCACCTGCCAAAAATCAAGTCTTTCGTCAGGTTTTGACAATTCACCTCGACGTCAGTTGATGATTAGAAAAACTCTGTGAAAAGAAGTACTGCCTGTAGTCATCAATTAAAATGCCATAGTATATGAGGTATCCTATATGAATAAGAAATCCTTTTTTATCATCTGTTCTACGTTGATCATAGCATCGAATCTTCTCATGATTTCCGTGGTGAACAAGGGAGAAGAAACGGGGAGCAATCTGTTTGTGATTGCTATATCCTGTGTTTTGCTACCAGCCTTTTTATATGCAGTTGAAAACCAACTGACTTCATTGGTAAGAGTAGAATCAATACTCCTGATTCAGTTGGCAGTTATATCTCTACTCCGTCTTATCAACAGAATAGGGAGTATGCCTGAAATCCCTCAACATTATCATTACCCTTCTCGTTTTGGCAGTTGGGACAGCTGCTATCCTTGTTGCAATCATGAGAATATATCAGAACAGACAGAAGTGAGGGTGAGTAGCTTTTTGATTTTAGGTCTTTACGTTGCTAAATTCCCCTAGGGGAAAGTATGTTTTTCATGCTTGCTTTTTAAATTGTTTTTACAATTTCAGGAAATTTTTGATGACCATTTCATGATTTGGGTGAATTAAGCTCAAAAAGGAGTGCTATACTAGGAGTGTAAAGGGTGTAGCTTATCTCAAGATTAAGCACACATTTAGGAGGAAAATCTTATGAAGAAAAAAATACTTATCATTTTTCGTCTTGTATTTAATCATGTCCATCTTTCTTTATCCGCTTAGGGAGAGTATTTGGTATCATCTATTTTATACCATAGCCTATCTGATTGCAGTTATGATCTATTTTGCTTTTAACTAAAAAAAGAAAGGAGCAAAAGAAAATGAAAACTTTTCTTGCTAAAAACGGAACATCTTTTCTTACGAGATTGTTCCTAGGGTCAGTTTCCTGCTTGTCTCTACTTATCTATTTCTATCTCGTCAGTTTTTAAATTTTTTTCCTTGGTTTTTCCAATTTCTTTTAGTGGTTATTAACTTGGCTTCGATTTTTGGTTACTGTTTACCTCACTAGGGAAATGAGGATAAGAGAGTTTGAAGATGATGATTTGTTAGTCCTAGAACCAATCAAGCTCATGTATCATCGGCTTGACAGGTTTTATGTCTATTATCTGTTTGTATAGAGGTATCACAGCAGGAGAATTCTATCAACAATTAATTGCCTATATTGGCGCTATTCTCTGCTTGATCATCATGCTTCTGCTCATTTGGGGATTTGAAAGTATTATAAAAAGTAGCTTTCTTTCCTCTCTTTATCAGAATCTTTTGATTAGAAGGCTCTATTAAAACTGTCCGTGAAATAAAGTGAATGGAGGTATTTAAATATGAAATATAGATTATTTCTTGTTATTTTTCTTGAGTAGTATGTTTGAATATTCTTTTAGGGAACATTTTTACAAATCTCTAATGTATCAATTGGGTGGATTGTTCTCTCACAGTGGCTTGTTTGAAGCAGGAATTTTTCCTTCTTACTAATAAAGGGTTGACGGTACAAAATCAAGGAGTAGACATCCAAAACCGTTTTAAATTTATTTTTGGAAAAACGATATGGTTTCAAATTCTTTTTGCTTATCTTTTGTAATGGTCAAACTTTATCTTGGTTTTGGATGCGAGGTTGATTTTATTCTATGGCCATATTTTCATTGTCTTTTAATGCCTTAATATATCTATTGTCTAGTAGTCAGGTTAGTCTTAAAAAGAACAAGCTGTCCTCTTAATCTTGCAGTAGTAGAGCCCGGCAAGGGAGGTAAGGCGTCTTGTATAGTAGGAGGAGTTATATGAAAAGACACTCTATTCTTTTCAAAACGAGTGCAATTCTTTTCTTATTTGTTTTTTGTTTTTGGATTATTTTTGGACAACCCAATTTTGGAGCAATTATTGGGAGTTCTCGTCTTGGGTAGGAAATCTTATCTGGATCCGAAACATCATCAGCCTTCTCTTTATCAGCTTGATGGTTTGGATTTTGGTCAGGTCGGGCCATGCTTATCTCTTTCGCATCCCTAGGAAAAAGTGGTTGAGTTATTCGGTTCTGACGGTGTTAGCAGCTGTCGTGCTGATATGCTTTAACTATCTGACAGCTAAACACGTTCAGGGGACCAATGAAGGTTGGAATTTGTTTATTGCCTATAGCGAGACAAATTTTGCGGAGTTTGGTGTTTACCTAACCTTAATCGTACTAGGACCTCTGATGGAAGAATTGGTATGTAGGGGACTGCTTCAACATGCCTTCTTTAAGAATTCGAGGTGGGGGCTGGATCTTCTCTTTCCGTCATTCTTATTTGCCTTGCCCCACTTTTCTGGCTTGCCAAGTTTCGCAGATATTTTTGTCTATACGGCAGTGGGTTGTCTATATGCCTGGCTGACACGTTATACGAAGAGTATCTATCCTTCTTATTCGATTCATATTGTTAATAATATCATCGCAAACTTACCATTTTTGCTCACTTTTCTACACAGGGTCCTGGGCTAAAAAACCAGAAGACTTGCTTTTCAGCCATAGAGGAGGTCATCATGTATAAACACTTATTTTTCCTAGATTCAAAAACCTTAGACTGGTTGACACCTTATATTCTGGTCTTGGCTTCTGACACATT
>BNJS01002869.1_pt1 | contig 36632 bp, 49 predicted proteins | sample 8540461 | NCBI WGS metagenome assembly BNJS01 (sample SAMD00202454, study PRJDB9452) | human saliva metagenome | isolation source: human saliva | place: Japan
AAAACTTTAAGACTCCTTAAGTATAAATCGTTTTCAGAAAAAGCAACTAATTATAATAAAGAGTGAAAAAAATCTCAAAGTTCTATCTTTGTAGATGTTGATATATCAATTTTTTGTAAAATCGTCTATAGATTGGTAAAAAAATTTAATATAAAAGAGTGGTGGAGCAGAGGTTGGTGAATGAACTCTCGATTTCTAAGTCCCAGTCCCTGATGTTTCAATAATCCGCTGTTTACGTGAAGCTTGTAGCTAGAAAAAAATTTTTCGTCACTAGCTCTCTTGAGCGTTTAAAAAAGAACTTTAAGTCCAATTGTTGCTATGTCAAAAGTTCATTGCTAAAAAAGAGGTGGGACCTTCTGTCCCTACCTCGTTTTGGTATTTATGATTTATCTTAGTGGGTAAAGTCCAGAACCATGCGACCTTGGATGGTACCAGCAGCCATTTCATCAAAGACAGCAATGGCATCTTCAACAGGCCGTTTTTGAACGATTGGAACAACGAGACCTTCAGCACCAAATTGGAAGGCTTCTTCCAAATCTTTACGTGTTCCAACGAGGGAACCGATGACTTGGATACCGTCAAGAACTGTTTTGACGATGCTAAGGTCCATCATTTCTGAAGGGAGTCCGACAGCTATTACACGACCACCTGCACGAACAGAGTCAACTGCTTGGTTAAAGGCAACTTTTGATACAGCTGTTACGACAGCTGAGTGAGCACCACCGTTTGTCTTTTCTTTGATAAGGCCTGGGACATCTTCGACTTCAAGACCATTAATCACGATATCTGCACCAACTTCTTTAGCTAGGGCAAGTTTATCGTTGTTAATATCTACTGCGATAACGTGAGCGTTGAACACTTTTTTAGCGTATTGGACAGCTAAGTTACCAAGCCCTCCAGCACCATAGAGGACAACCCATTGGCCTGGTTCAACTTTTGCTTCTTTGATAGCCTTGTAGGTAGTAACACCGGCACAAGTAATTGAAGAAGCTTGGGCTGGATCGAGACCTTCTGGAACCTTAACAGCATAATCTGCAGTTACGATACATTGTTCTGCCATACCACCATCAACTGAGTAGCCAGCATTTTTCACTGTACGGCAAAGAGTCTCACGCCCAGTTGTACAGTATTCACACATACCACATCCTTCAAAGAACCAAGCTACGCTGACACGGTCACCAACTTTTAGGCTTTTAACATCAGGAGCAACTTCTGTGACGATACCGATCCCTTCGTGGCCGAGAACGCGTCCTGGAACTTTACCAAAGTCACCATGTGCAACGTGGAGGTCAGTGTGGCAGACACCACAGTACTCAACTTCTACAAGAGCTTCCCCAGTTTCGAGTGGACGGAGAACTTTTTCTTCAATAGCAACACCAGTGCCTTCTGGATTTACAACAACAGCTTTCATAGCTATCCTCCTTGATTAGTCGTTGAGGTGCAGAGGAAAAGGGGCTTGGCTAGAAAAGTTTTCAAGTGAAGTCGAATTTGAACTGCCCTCTTATTTACTTATATGTGAAGTATATCACGATATTTAATATAGTACAATAGTTTTGAGGTAAAAAACTATGTAATCGCTTAACCGGTTGATAAGACTGTGAAAATTGAACAAGTAAGATTGATACATTGGCGAGTAAATACCTATAAATGCTAGAAAAGTTGACTTTAGATCGCCCCTTTAAGATTTTCAGCAAATTTTCTGAGTTCCTTCCCGAGGGGGATTTTGGTATAATATAGAAAGCAATTGATCTTTCTAGTAAGAGAATTTAGAGTGAGAGGTATCTATGTCCCCTTCTATTCAGTTATTGAAAAACCGTTATTTAAAAAATATCAAAGAAAATCCAGAACTCTACATTGGTATTGAGTTGGAATTTCCTATTGTACACAGGAAAGGGAAACCCACAGATATTGAAGTCACCAAGGATTTGATGCGATTTTTAGTGGATGCTCTTAGCCTGGAAGTTGAAAAAGAGGACCAGGACGGAAATCCGATTCAACTTGTAGAACCCAAAAGTCAGGATCGGATTCTGTTTGAGGTTTCCTACACAACCTTGGAGTTTGCCTTTGGCAGAGCCCAGAATATCCAAGAGGTCCAAGGACGCTTCGAGGCCTATATGAGGGTCATCCAAGAAAAGTTAGGCGAAAAGGATCATGCTATCCAGGGGTGGGGGATTCATCCAAACTGGAATCAGAATGACAATCAACCTGTGGCTTATCCACGTTACCAGATGTTGATGGATTACCTACATATGGGAAATCGCCAAGAGAGAGCTAATTTGCATGACTTTCCAGCCTATGGTGCATTTATCTGTGGTAGTCAAATTCAGTTAGATGTATCAAAGTCAAACTACTTACGAGTTATCAATGCTTTCACACAGATAGAGGCAGCTAAGCTTACCTGTTTGCCAATTCTGAGTTTTCTGGAGCAGACTGGGACACCCAGATTTCACGAGATATCTTTTGGGAAGAATCCATGCATGGAATTTATCCAGAGAATGTCGGTGTCAATGCAAAACTCTTCAAAGATGAGGATGATTTCTTTGATTATCTAGACCGCTCTGCGATTTTTACAGCAGAACGAGATGGGGAAACCTACTATTTTTCTCCGATTCGGGCTAGAGATTACCTAGCTACTGAGGAAGTTTCGGCCTATACTCTAAATGGAAAAGAAACTCTGCTTGTTCCTCAAGAGAAGGATTTTCAAACGCACCGTAGTTACCAATTTCAAGACTTGACGACTAGAGGAACGGTCGAATTTCGTAGTGTTTGTACACAGCCACTAGACCGCACTTTTGCGTCGGCTGCCTTTCATCTAGGTTTGTTGGTGAATCTAGACAAGCTTGAAACATACCTAGAAACCGCACCTTTCTTTGAGAGATTTGGTCGTGACTACAAATCTTTGAGACGTCGGTTTTCTAAGAAACAGCTTTCAGATGAGGAGACAGTTGGAATTGTTCAATTCTCAAAAGATTTGCTAGCTATAGCAGAGCAAGGTTTTGAAATGAGAGGTCAGCAAGAAACAACCTATTTAGAGCCTTTGAAAGAAAAATTGACTCTATAATTTTCTTATAAAGGAAGAATTTTCTGAAAAATCATGTTATAATGAATAAGACTATAGATAAAGGATAGAGATTTATGACATTAGTTTATCAATCAACGCGTGATGCAAAAAATACCGTAACAGCCAGCCAAGCGATTTTGCAAGGTTTGGCAACAGATGGAGGCTTATTTACTCCAGTTAGCTATCCAAAGGTAGATTTGGATTTTGAAACATTAAAGGACGCTTCATACCAGGAAGTAGCTAAGCTTGTCTTGTCAGCCTTTTTGGATGACTTTACAGCAGAAGAGTTGGACTACTGTATCACCAATGCCTATGACAGCAAGTTTGATACACCAGCCATTGCTCCTCTTGTCAAACTTGATGGCCAATACAACTTGGAACTTTTCCACGGTTCAACCATTGCCTTCAAAGACATGGCCTTGTCTATCTTGCCATACTTTATGACAACAGCTGCCAAGAAACATGGCTTGGAAAACAAGATTGTTATCTTGACTGCAACTTCTGGAGACACTGGAAAAGCTGCCATGGCAGGATTTGCGGATGTCCCTGGAACTGAAATTATCGTCTTTTATCCAAAAGATGGTGTCAGCAAGGTACAAGAGTTGCAAATGACCACTCAAACGGGCGAAAACACTCATGTTATCGCCATTGATGGAAACTTTGACGATGCTCAGACTAATGTGAAACATATGTTCAATGATGTGGCCCTTCGTGAAAAATTAGCAGCGAACAAGCTCCAGTTCTCATCAGCCAACTCTATGAATATTGGCCGTTTGGTACCACAAATTGTCTATTATGTTTATGCCTACGCTCAGCTTGTTAAAACTGGCGAAATTGTGGCTGGTGACAAGGTTAACTTCACCGTACCGACAGGAAACTTTGGAAATATCTTGGCTGCCTTTTACGCTAAGCAAATCGGTTTACCAGTTGGTAAGTTGATCTGTGCTTCAAATGACAATAATGTCTTGACAGACTTCTTCAAGACTCGTGTCTATGACAAGAAGCGTGAGTTTAAGGTAACCACTAGCCCATCTATGGATATCTTGGTATCTTCAAACTTGGAGCGTTTGATTTTCCACCTTTTGGGTAATGATGCGGTTAAGACAGCTGAACTCATGGATGCTTTGAACACTCAAGGTCAGTATGAATTGAAAGATTTTGATGCAGAGATTCTTGACCTCTTTGCAGCGGAGTATGCGACAGAAGCGGAAACCGCAGCAGAAATTAAGCGTGTCTACGATCAGACTCTTACATCGAGGATCCTCATACAGCAGTTGCTTCAGCTGTATTTAAAAAATACCAAGCAACGACTGGTGATGCGACCAAGACAGTGATTGCATCAACAGCTAGTCCTTACAAATTCCCAGTGGTTGCGGTGGAAGCTGTAACTGGACAATCAGGTCTTAGCGACTTTGAAGCCTTGGCTCAATTACATGAAATCTCAGGAGTAGCAGTGCCACCAGCAGTGGATGGCCTTGAAACAGCTCCAGTTCGTCACAAGACAACTGTTGCAGCAGCAGAGATGCAGACTGCAGTAGAATCTTATCTAGGACTTTAAAACAGAGGAAGTAAACTCGGTTGGGAAACTAACTGAGTTTCTTTTCATCAGGAGGAAGGATTGTTTAAGAAATATAAAGACATTCTCAACATAGCTCTGCCAGCCATGGGTGAAAATTTTTTGCAGATGCTCATGGGAATGGTGGATAGTTATCTGGTAGCACATCTAGGCTTAATCGCCATTTCGGGTGTGTCTGTAGCGGGTAACATTATCACCATTTACCAGGCTATTTTTATTGCTTTGGGAGCGGCTATTTCCAGCGTCATTTCCAAAAGTTTGGGACAGAAAGATCAATCTAAACTAGCCTATCATGTTACAGAAGCGCTCAAGATAACCTTGCTTTTGAGCTTGATTTTAGGGTTCTTGTCCATCTTTGCTGGTCGAGAGATGATTGGTCTTTTGGGGACAGAAGCGTCTGTAGCTGAGAGTGGAGGACTATACCTAGCTTTGGTCGGTGGGACAATCGTCCTCTTGGGCTTGATGACTAGTCTAGGAGCCTTGATTCGCGCCACCCACAATCCTCGGCTTCCACTTTATGTTAGTTTGTTATCAAATGCTTTAAATATCCTTTTTTCAAGTATTGCCATTTTTATCCTTGATATGGGGATAGCTGGTGTTGCTTGGGGGACTATTTTATCTCGTTTGGTTGGTGTTGTGATTTTGTGGTCACAATTAAAACTTCCATATACGAGACCAAGTTTGGGGCTGGACAAAGACCTGCTGACCTTGGCTTTACCTGCAGCGGGAGAACGTCTCATGATGAGGGCTGGTGATGTTGTCATTATTGCCTTGGTTGTTTCCTTCGGGACTGAGGCAGTTGCGGGGAATGCCATCGGTGAAGTTTTGACTCAGTTCAACTATATGCCTGCCTTCGGTGTCGCTACGGCAACAGTCATGCAGGTAGCTCGAGCAGTCGGAGAGAATGATTGGGCAAGGGTGGATGACTTAAGTAAGCAAACTTTTTGGTTGTCTTTCTTCCTCATGTTGCCCTTAACACTTAGTATCTATGCTCTGGGAACACCACTAAGTCACCTCTACACCAGTGATCCTGTGGCTATCAAAGCCAGTGTTTTGGTGACTCTTTTCTCTCTCTATTAGGGACTCCTATGACGACGGGGACAGTCATTTATACAGCTGTCTGGCAAGGTTTGGGAAATGCCCGACTTCCCTTTTATGCGACAAGTATCGGGATGTGGTGTATTCGCATTGGGACAGCCTATCTGATGGGGATTGTTCTTGGTTGGGGCTTGCCTGGTATTTGGGCTGGTACTCTTTGGATAATGGTTTCCGTTGGATTTTCCTACGCTATCGTTACAAATCTTACATGACATTGAAAGGATAAGAAATGCAAGAAACAGCTTTTATTTGGGATTTAGATGGTACTTTATTGGACTCTTATGAGGCTATTTTAGCAGGAATCGAAGAAACCTTTGCTCAGTTTGACATTCCTTATGATAAGGCTGAGGTTCGTGCCTTTATTCTACAAACTTCCGTTCAAGATCTGTTGGAGAAGGTGGGAGGAGAAAGAGGTTTGGATGCTGATAGGCTCAATCAAGTCCGTGCTCAGAGCTTGGCTGAAAAGAATGCCCAGGTTGTTCTGATGCCAGGGGCACGTGAAATCTTAGCTTGGGCAGATCAGCAAGGAATTGAGCAGTTTGTTTATACCCATAAAGGGGACAATGCTTTTACAATTTTAGAGAATTTGGGTTTGGCCCACTATTTCACAGAGATTTTAACCAATCAAAGTGGTTTTGCTCGGAAGCCTAGTCCGGAAGCAGCAATCTATTTGATAGATAAGTATGGACTAGATCCACAGCAAACTTATTATATCGGAGATCGGTTCTTGGATATAGAATTTGCCCAAAATAGTGGCATTCAGAGTATCAATTTTCTTGCCTCACCTGCAACTTGTAATCAACAGATAGAGCATTTGGAAGATATTAGCTCACTTTCCCTCTAGAGCTTTCTCTAAGAAGAATATGTCAGCTTGATGACAAGAAACTAACAAACTATTTCAAGTAATATGATTTGTTACAACGAATGTACAGTTCTGTTAAATAGCCCCAAAAGGGCTTTTTTTCTACATTCTTTGTGTTATGATAGACAGGTACTACATTTGAAAAGGAGTTTGATAGTATGAAGAAAAGAATTATTTTAGCATCAACAGTAGCCTTGTCCTTTGCCCCTGTATTGGCAACCCAAGCAGAAGAACTAGTATGGACAGCACGTAGTGTTGAGCAAGTTCAAAACGATGTTACCAAAAGTGAGAATAAAACAAGCTATACAATTCAGTATGGTGATACCTTAAGTACCATTGCCGAAGCTTTGGGAGTGGATGTGACCGTTCTTGCTAACTTGAACAAATCAGCAATATTGATTTGATTTTCCCTGAGACAGTCCTTACAACAACTGTCAATGAAAAGGAAGAAGTGACAGAGGTTGAAATTCAAACCCCTGACGCAGTCCAAGGTGGTGAAGGAACAACTGCCACAGCAGATTTGACAACCAACCAAGTCACTGTAGATGACCAAACTGTACAGGTTGAAGATTTAACTCAACCAGTTGAAGAAACAGAAACTCTAGTTGAACCAGCAGCTCCACAAGTTGCTGAAGAATCAGTAGCAGTAGCAGAAACTACATCAGAAGTTGTAACACCATCGGAAGAGCCGATAGCAGAGGCCACTACTGAAACTGTAGCAGAAACCTCAACTCCAGTAGTGGAGGAAACAGCTGTAGAGACGGCTACAAGCGCATCTGAGACAGAAGAAGTTACCTATCAAGCAGAACCAAGTCAGCACTCTTCAAACACTTATGCAGCACCAGCAGCACCTGATTATGCAAGTATTGCAGCTTCAAAATCAGAAAATGCAGGTCTTCAACCACAAACGGCTGCTTTTAAAGAGGAAGTAGCAAACTTGTTCGGGATCACATCATTTAGTGGCTACCGTCCAGGAGATAGCGGAGACCACGGGAAAGGTCTTGCCATTGACTTTATGGTTCCAGTAAGCTCAGCTCTTGGAGATCAAATTGCAGATTATGCTATCCAAAATATGGCTAGCCGTGGCATTAGCTACATCATCTGGAAACAACGTTTCTATGCACCATACGATAGCAAATATGGACCAGCCTACACTTGGGAACCCAATGCCAGACCGTGGTAGCGTCACAGAAAACCACTATGACCATGTTCACGTATCGATGAACTAATAGAAAGAGGAGTTGAAACTAATCTAGTTTCGGCTTCTTTTTTGTAAAAATAGTATTTATAAGTGAAATAAAATCTAAAACATGATAAAATGCAAGCGTATACAAAACGATACTAAGGTATTAAAAGCAGGGAGAAAGGATGAAGTGAATGACAAAACGATTAAAAACTCCATTTGAGAAAACAAGAGATGATTTTGAACAAGAATTTTGCGGAGAAATTGTTGAGCTCTTGATTTTTACCCTCCAAAATGTAAATGGAGCTGCTTCCTTAAAAGATGGTTGTAAAATGCCGTCCGTTCATTTTAAAGCTAGCGTCAATGTCGCAACCCAGGAATTCTCTGAACTTGAAGGACGTTTGGAATGGCTCCTGACTCCTGAGGAATTTGAAGAAAAGCGATGGGGATTTAGTTTTGAACCCTACAAAATTCATCGGATCAAATGTAAAAAACGCCCCTTCATGGAGCTAGAGCCATATATGTCAGAAGTAGCTAATAACTGCTACCACTTGCTGGAATACCTAGATGACCAATCCTCAGACTCTAGGTTAGAAACCTTGATTGAAGCCTATCAAAAACCGGTCATCATTCAAGACGATCTTGGCGAATTCACACTAAATAGAGCCTATTCTTGGTTTGAAGGCTTCATCACTTATGAGGTCGGTAAGATTCACGCTATCTTTGCTGCGGATGCAGATGAAAGTCTTCCTCCAAGTTCTTTCGATGATCTAAAGAAATTTATGGAAACCTTCCAAGGCCAAGATGCTCGTATTAAAGACTATATTGTCAAAGAACTGTGGGAAGCAGCTCAAGACTGGATAGATTCGGATGAAAATGATGTGGAGTTAACAGAAGAGTATTTTACCAACTCTCTTTACTTAAGTGAACTATCGATCAATGAAGACGGGGAATTGACCCTCTACTATGATGATAGAGAGGAAATTTTTGCAGGCCATGCCATCGAAGTTGTCATCGATAAAGAGGGGGAAATCCTTAGAGCGGACTTGGTAGGCTAATGGATGGATTTTTATGTAGAATATAGAAGTAATAGTCTTTTGGAATTGAATCCAAGAGGCTATTTTTAAGGAGTGAGCAAAATAGTTGCGTTTTTTATCTGATTGTAATATACTTGATAAGTCAATCATTGACAAATCAATTGTTTGCAAGGAGATAGAAATGGTAGAAATACATGAATTACTTTATCAAGTTCGCTTAGCAGACCAAATCATCACACAACTTTTTGAAAAACAGTTGGGAATCAGTTTGACTCGCTATCAAATCCTGCAGTTTTTATTGCAAAAGTCACCTTGTAACCAAATTGCCGTTCAGGAGAAATTAGAGATTGACCAGGCAGCCTTGACCCGTCATTTCAAAATTTTAGAGTCAGAGGGCTATGTCAGTCGTAATCGTAATCCAATCAATCAGCGAGAGGTTTTAGTTGAATTGACCCAAGAAGCCAAGAATCAACTTTTGATCAATCCACCCCAACATCACTTGAAAGTGAAGAAACAGATGGAGAGTATCTTATCGACTGCAGAGCAGAAAGAGCTGACGACTTTACTGACTAAACTAGTATCAGGGTTAGAAAAATAGAATTTTAAGGAGAAAACGATGTCAATTATTACTACAATTTTAGCAACCCTTGTTGCCCTCGAGCATTTTTATATCTTTTATTTGGAGAGTATGGCAACCCAATCAGATGCAACCAGCCGAGTCTTTAATATGGATAAAGAAGAACTAGGAAGGCCATCAGTGACCTCTCTTTTCAAGAATCAGGGAATTTACAATGCCTTGATTGGGCTGTTTCTTATCTATGGGATTTATTTCTCGCATAGCTTAGAAATCGTAACAATTTTTGTTTTATTTGTCATAGGAGCAGCGACTTATGGTGCCTTAACAGCAGATAAAAAAATCATTCTAAAGCAAGGTGGACCAGCTATTCTAGCACTTTTAAGTATCCTTTTCTTGAAATAAAAAGAGAGAGTGGGACAGAAATCGGTAATTCGTTAAAATTCGATTTCGTCGTCCCACCTCCGCACAGTTGAGTAGGGCTGAAAAAGCTGATGAAATCAGCGTAGTAGAGCCCACTCAACCACTGCGTCTTGCTCGACAATCCAAAGACAATTGAGAGGCTAGGACTTTTGTCCCAGCCTCTTTAATAATTTGCATTAAACTTTTCTTCGCTTGATTTCAAGCAGTCTTTGATAAAAGAAGAATTGGCTGCTATAGATATAAGGGAAAGTAGGGATGCTCGCAATTCCAAAGCTAATCCAGATAAGGATGTACCAAGGGAGTAGCTGTAAATCAAGTACAAAGCGTTGAAACTTATAGCCTTTTATAAGGAAGCGACTGGTTTTGAGTACGCGACTCGGCTTGGCTATTCCAATTGCAAGGGTATCACATAGGAGCAGCTCTACTTGGGAATAAGCGTAGTATTGAGGCAGATAGAGAATGGTTCCCAGAATCATCAGAAAGACGCTACCAAAGAAGTAGAGTGCAAAAGTAAGTAGAAAATGTTCGATATCTGAATTGGTGACGTCGACAGCTGGAAATTCGGGATGAAGTTCCACAAATTTACGAGCCATTGCACTACTATAAAAGAGCAAGTAAACTCCAAAAAGATTAGGAATGCTCCATAAAAAGAGATAGAAACGCTTGAGCAAGAGAGTTAGAAAAGTCTGGGTAAAGAAGCGATTATCAAGTAAGGACAGACTATCTTTAAAGGAAAGCTCTATCTCGGAAATTCTGTAAAGATTAATCGTGGTAAAGAGAGCGCCAGCTAGGATAATGGAACTTGTAAATCCAAGGGCTATCGGAAAGAGAGAAGACTGAATCAAGCTCATCAAAAAAGTAAAGAAGGATTGCTCAAGAATCTCTTCATCAAGCAGAGATAATGGACTTACAAAACTGGATAGAATCAGGAAAATGCTTGGTAGTAAAAAGACAAGCAATAGACGTGGATGTTCAGTTTGAAACTGTTTAGCTTGTTGACGAACTTCTTTTAAATCAATTTTTGGGTATTTCATTCTTTCATTATACCATAAATAGAACACAGCTTGCTAATCCATTGAAACCAGTGGACTTCTAGCGTGTTAAGCAAAAGTGAATACGAGATTGAATACGACTTTACTTTTAGCTGGAGCGGATGAAATCCATGAGCTGGTCAACGACTTCAACACGTTGATTATCATTGATGTGGGTATACATATCAAGGGTGATTTGAACATTATTGTGACCGAGTCTATCTGAAATGATTTTCGCTGTAACACCAGCTTCAAAGAGGAGAGAAGCATGTGTATGCCTAAATCCGTGAGGCGAAATTTTTTTAAGATCTTTGTGTTTACAAAAGAATCTGCTAAGCTTCACTTTCATAGTTGCAGCCAAAAGCCATCCCCCTATGTCATTCGTAAAAATATAATTCGAATCATGTTTGTAAGGCACACCAGCTTGGAAATATTCTTTTATTTGCTGTCGTTTCCAGAGTTTCAAAACATTCAGAGTTTCATCATCTAAGGTGATAATCCTCTTACTCCTTTTGGTTTTAGGATCCTGGACAGTTTGTTTTTTGCCAATCACGACAGCCGTGCGAGAAATGCTTAACCGTTTATTTTCAAAGTCAACATCTGACCACATGAGGCCTATAGCCTCTCCAGTTCTCAATCCAGAAAAAGCGAGCAAGTGGAAAAAAGTGTAGTCGACTGGCTTACAATTTGCTTTGTAAACTTTAAGAAAATCTGTTAGTTCCTGTTTTGTATAGTGGTTCTCTTTGGCTTTTAAGGGTTTATTTTTAGGCTTGATAATCTTGTCTAAGGGATTTGACTTAATGATGTCAAGAGAAGCGGCATACTTAAAAATACGGCTAATGACAGAGTAGTAATTGGAATAGAGGATATAGCGATTACTTAACTTGATAGCAACCTTCTGACAATAAGCGACACTGATCTGCTTAATCTTCATATCTGTGAAATATGAGTCAATCATAACATTAAGTTTTTTCTTAACGTTCTGATATGTTGTTGGTTTTACAGTACTTTTAAAGCTATCAAGCCATAACTCAGCGACTTCAGCGAAAGTAGGGTTCTGGAAATCCTCATTGTTTGAAAAACCATTTTCTTCAACATCTAAGAGAAGATCACGTTCGGCAGCCTTAGCCTCTTTAATGGTTTTAAAACCACGGCGTGTTGTACGTTTTTCTTTTCCAGTAGCTGGATCTATGCCCAGGTATGTTTGAAAGAGGTATCTGGTCTCTCCTTTTTTTGTAATGTATTTTTTTATCATAAAATGTCCTTTCTTTTCGATTGCTTGCCCGCATAGTTGAAAAGGTGTAGAATTTATGATAAACTATAGTTGTATTTTTTTATCATCTTTTCCATTGCTTGTCACATGGAAAGTTGAAGCCTCACACTCAAAATTTGGCGATGGCGAGGTGTAGGGGATTTTTAATTAGTTATTTACTTTTACTTTCATTGATTTTTCAAGGCACCACTTTCTTCCGCAATAGTTGTATCATCTTCCACTTTCACATATAGCTTAGGGAGAGTAGTAGAACCCAAATCATAGCCATTTTCTATCGCCCAATTTTTAAAAGTACTTTCTTTAATTTGGTACAGATTGTCAGCAATTTGTTGAATTTCTACTTTGGAATAATATTTAGCTTCTTGAGGGAGATACAAGTAAAGGACATTTTTCCTACTGGTTTAGCAACAACTTGATAACCTGTATTTGCTAACTGATTATTAATTTCAGTAGTCAAATGACTAGCAAATTCTGTATTAGATGCTTCTGTATATTTAGGGCCATCATTTTTATTTCTTGAGTTGTGCTTGTTTCACTTTTTGTTTCAGTAGTTTTTCTTCTTTTGATTTTTCCGTACTCTCTGAACTCTCAGATGATGTGACCGTTTGTGTTGTAACTGGTTTTGTTGTTTCAGTTTTGTTGTATTCTCTGCTAAGAAAGTTCCAATGATAAAAAGAGAGCCTATCAGAACAGCGATTGAAATATTTCTATTTCTTTTTGTTTGGGCGCTTTTTGATAAAAACTACCAAATACCAAATCCTGAAGTTAGAAACGATTAACGACAAAAAGATTCTTTAAATATCCATTTTTACTTTCCTTTTCTAAATTTAATAACGCTTGATATTCTTCCTTAACCATAACTTCGTCGGCTATGGTTTTTATTTCTCCCTCATACAACTCACAACTTCACCGATAATTCGGAAGTCGGTGTCTGGTGTGATTGGCATATCTTTGTACGCAGAATTTAAACTATGTAGGTAGGCTTGGTCTTTGTCAATGACAAGCTGCTTGATATAAGCATCGCCGTTATAGTTGAACACTCCGATAACACCGTCGTTCAAGTCTACGCTGGTCTGAATGAATACCAGGTCGCCATCGTGATAGTCAGGTTCCATGGAGTCCCCTTTGATCGGGATAACAAAGTCAGCATCGATATCTACTGGTAACTCAATCCGTTCCACTCGTACATCGTTCAAATACTGGCCTGTACCTGCAGAAGCTGGGTGGTCGTAGTAGTCGTAGCTATAGAGCTGAATGACTTCCGACACTTCGTTTCCCTTCGTTTTTTCTTCGTTTTGACTTTCCAAAAGTTCCTCAGACGTCCGTAGAACGATGTTTGGGTGGATTAATTGACTACCTTATCCGTTATCTGCTGTGTGAGCGAATCTGGAGCATCTGGGAGGGGGTGGGTGATAGCTATGGATTTTTAGATGAGGAGGTAGAATTGATTTGAATTTCTTGATCATCATCAAGCTTTATCAATTCAAAAGCTTCTACAGAAATTTGCATACCTTTTGCAAATTTTTCTATCGTCCTCATAAGATGGGATAATGGGCTTTTTGACTTCGGATGTTCATTCTTTTTCAAGCATAGAAATCATATCCTTCGTTAAGTCGGACAATTCACAAAAAGCATCCATTGATAACTGTAGCTCCGTTCTATACGATTTTTAGTAATTCTCCTAACTTTCATAAAAAGCTCCTTTCTATATATTGTTTTAATCCATTACTACACCTTTAAATAAAAAGTAAATTTTGTTTAACACGCTTGACATTTCTTGTTTAACGTGTTAAACTATAATCAAGCTTTAAGATAACAAAAAAACCAAGAGCAAAAATAGAAAGGAGTAAAAATGAAGACAGCAACAGTAAAAATGTTCAAGGAGCGTCCAAACGGAGACTTGAGCGAGTCTCATTATAGAACTAACAATCCAAGAGTCGTCGGAGATATGGTGCAGTAATTAGAGAATACATTGAGTATTATAACTCTAAAAACTTTGCCAAGATCTATTTTTACGAAGTGCTAGAATTAGAGACTTTTAAAAACTAGAGAGGAGTAAACATGAACGAACTAGAAAGAACAGCCCTCAATGAAATATTGAGGACCGTGACATATATTGCTGAGAAGTTGGATGAAATTGACTCTAAGATTTCTTTGAACGATTCACAAGTTCTTGAGCATCAAGGAAATTGAGTTTCATTTCCATGTAGTGAATAACTCCGTGCAGGTAGTTCTTTAGGTCTGTAAAATCTTTATCAGGATTATTTCTATAATAATGGCCTTCGTCATTACCGATATAAGCAGATGCTAGTGCAAATGTTTTAAGATCTTCATCCTTGATATATTTTTCAATAACTTGTTTTAATGGCATTTTAGTGATTTTTTCTTCATCGTCAGGATTCGTAACAATAGAAAAATCTTTAACAAAAAACTCTAGTGCCTTTCGATATCCGATGCCTGCAATGTGGTCTAATTGTTCATGTTCAGCTTTCAGTGCTTGAACATAGATTTGCTTACCGACCGGAGAAACTATCTCTACATCGTCAGATATAGGTATATCGCTTGGAAGATTAGGAATTACTTTTATATGTTCAATTTCATATTTTTCGGTATAGTCATTGATTAAAAATCTTGTAGCTATAAACTCCTCTGTCCAAAAGTGCTTACAACCTAAGCATCTACATGTTAATACTAAGCTTGTTTTATTTTTCTCCAAGAGAAAAATAAGAAGAGTTTACAAGATCTGGATTGGTTGGTTTTACAATTTGGGCAAATGTCTTCAACGGTTACAGGTCTAGAAACAGAAGAATTTACTGTTTCACTGAAATATCATAAGATTTCTCCAATCATTTTTATTTTGATTATACCATATTTGAAAAGGGGGTGAAGTATATGACCGAAGAAGAGGCAATTGAATTATTGAAATTCTTAATGACAGACTATGGGCGAGGTATTTAGCTGGGATTAGTTAGCGGACTTTCAATGTTTTTGAAAATTTTTAAAAAGTAGAGTAAGTTCCCTCCTTTCTGCTTACATTATAGCAGAATTGCGAGGAGAGAAAAAGAAAATAAGGAGGTAGGAACGTGCAAGGAGAACGTTTAAGAAAATGGCGCGAGAAAGAGAAAATGTCTCAAGAGGAACTCGCAGAGAAGTCAAATGTTTCTCGAACAACAATACACTTGATTGAATCAGGTCAGTCGTCAACAGTGAAAATTCGAACACTTCAAAAATTAGCAGTAGTTTTTAATAAGCAGGTGAAAGATAAAGCGAACGTTTAACAAGTTAAACAAAAATAAGAAAAGGAACGATCTTAGTGATGTTTATCGAAATTGAAAATTTATCAGATTTTATAGAATCCGCTCAAAGAGGTCGATAAAGAAAGCCGAAGAACTAGAAGCTGCTGTTCAACGGCTAAATGAAATGGAACTGGAATTAAAAACCAAGGCGACTGATAAGTAAAGCTTTTTGAGCTTCGGTCAGCATCTCTTTCCCAGCTGGAGAATTTGGTTTTGATTTGAAACGAATGTGTCTAAGGTTGTTTCATCTGCTTTTTCAAGTTCTTCTGCGGTAGAATAAGTTTTCAGGACTTGATTTCAAGAAATCTTCTATGTTGGTGAAATTCGAATTTTTCGCGCACAAATCTTTCAGAAAATATTTCATCAAAAGAATATTTGTGAGTTCCTAGAAACTGCTCTGAGCGTTTTTAGATAACTGTTTGAGGTTTTCTCAAAACCCATCCATTCCCTTTTATCTTAAAGACATGGATTCACCTCCTTTCTGCTTTTATTATAGCAGAAAGAGATTGAGAAAAATAGAAAGGAAAAGAGTTGAAAATAGCAGTGAAAAAGCAATGTTTTTGCCAATTTCCGCAATGGTTGCTAGATGAAAGAAATACAAACGTTTGAACACTGAGGAGCAAAAGTAGTCTACATGTTGATTTTTGATAGACGGACATTATCTATTCAAAATAAATGGCACGATAAAAACGGAGACGTATTTGTTTACTTCACAAAATAAACAGTTTAGTGGGTTTACTTAATTGTGACGAAAAACTGTAATTAAAGCAAAAGAGATTTGCAAGATGCGCCTCTTGAAGGAAGTTCGAAACAAAGGGAGTTAATCAAAGCCTAATCGTCTGCATATTCACGAGACTGGAAAATTACAGGTCAAAGAACTGGAAAAAGTCCAGTCTGGAACTGGAAAAATTACAGGTCAAGAAACTGGAAAGAAATCCAGCCAATCGGAGACTGAGATAAATATCAAGACCACACATCAAGACGAGTGAACTCAGATGTGCTGAAAATTGCTAATACTCTTATGCATAGTATGAGAGGACGCACGCGCAGAAAACGACCTGGGAAACTGTTTCACGATTGGACGTCAGGAATCTCGGACGATATCGATGCACCGTTTGAGATTGAGGACAGACTGAAAAGACTCAGAAGGAAAAGAGGTTATCATGGTTAGCTCATCGAAAGGAATGTGTGGGCAATGGGTAAGCCTCAGCTCTGGGCACATCCCCAGCCAGCATCTGATTGAGACTGAGCTAGAAGATGCCTGCTGGCTGAGCTAGTCGGAGAACACAGCAAAAGCCTGCAAGGAGTGAACACATACAGGATAGCTATGTAGGTTGCATTCTAAGAGATACGATGATCCCAAGTTGCCGTTTTAGAAAGGAAGTCAAGAAATGAGACCAAAACGAGTATCCGTATAGTGGAAAAGAGAGAAAAGCCTCATCGAACAAGTCGACAGACTCATTGGTGTGTGAAAATTGCAGCAGACTTGAAATCTTGCAAGTGATCGTGTATAGCAAATCATGAAATGCTCCAGAATGCTCATTCTTCACGTTCTTCAACCGTATAGCCAGCACTTATACTACTGAAAGTAATTTCATCTTTAGAAAGCCAACATATAGTTTAGGATCTACTGCACAAACCTCCTAAATGCTGGATTACTTTAGATCATCCTGAATAAAACCTTGGTCCAAATCATCCCAATTATGGATTAGGATAATCTCTTTTTCAGGTCTAGGCTGTAATCCTTGAGCATCATTTTCTCCCTCTATTGACATTTCTGACTCAAAACGCGAGAGGTCCAGTCAACAATGATTATATAACATAGATAGACAAGCACAAATACATTGTTAACCAAATATATCTATGTAACAAATACATATATAGTGTTTTGAGTAAGAGATGTGGATACTATTATACAGAACTCATGCGTGAGCAGAAATCTGAACGGGCATCACCATCGTGATGTCATAAGGTGAATCATGTAGTTTCTTTTCCTGACTTTAAAAGCGCAAAGGTGAAACATCTTTCTGGCCAAATAGGCGTATCGCTGATGCATTGAGATTGCATAGATGAACCTAAGATAAGGGGGTTGAATGCAGTGGGACTTGAACCACTCCACTATGTGAACGAGAGAGATCGCTCAGAAAACACTGATGCTGCGTGGTGGACGTTCAAACAACCAGTCCAAGCTTAAAGGACGGAAAGGGCTGATTAGCCTACGTTTTGCCCTGAATGTCACGAAGAAGCATACGGCAAGGAACAAGCAAACAGAAAGTTGGTGAAGCTTACACCTCGTCAATTCGAGCAGTACATTCGGACGCGTTAGCACCAATAGCTTGATGTCTAGCGACATGATGGATGCGAGTTTTAAAACCTACGGTTTCAAATGCAAAGACGGATGAAGAGGCGAGGAACTTCGCTCTTAGAGTAGCAGGCACTATTTTCAAGACGGTAAAGGCAACACGGTCATATTTGGAAAAGCCTGGTCGAGTGAAAGACACATCTAGCGATTGCCACATGCTGAGTTGAACATCGACTTCAGCGAATAACAATCCTAAGAGCGTGCTATTCATGAGCGACGCCTACTATGTTTCAGAAGATCCAGAGTGTTTTGACCGAACAGATGCACGGACAACGGCGTAACGCATGCTGGTTGCTGAAGAAAGTTGACTTCACTCGATTTTGGACTGATTTTTGGGAAGGGGTGATCAAACTCAGTGGAAGAAGGATTTCTTATACAACCCTGCTTGATGCTGAGATAAGACGATTTTACAACCAACGCTGACGGCAAGGACATGAGACAAGTATTTGATTCGGAGTCTGATTAGTCGAGTTGCGAAAGGTGCGAAGGATTTGACTTTTAAAATATCCAGAGAGCGCAGAGGACAGGAGGATTTTACCATTTTGACAACAGAGGAACGGCAGCAGCAGATAGCTGATTTTGAAAGAAATTATAACTACCCACTATCTAGCTTGCTGAAAGAGCGATTGCTGGAAACAGACGAATATCAATTCACAAGATAGGTGCGAGTTACGCATTTTGCAACGCAGGGATGTGTTTATACATTCTCAAAATAACAAAAAGCACCTGACGGCAATCAGGCGCATACTTAAACAATTTAAACCATTATATCACAAAAATGCTTGCCCGCATAGTTGAGAGGATGTAGAAAATGGAAGGTATAACGTTACAATTACGATTGGACGGCGAAAACGCTGAATTGTTCACGAATCAATTGTTGGCTTTTGCTGAAAAGCAGGTCAAGGAAGTTAGAGAATGATCGCATGTACAAATCAATCAACATGAGCTTTGATGATGAAGTTCGGCTTACGCATGGATACGTGAAGCAGAAGTTAGAACGTAAAGGATTAAGATCTGAGCAGGGTATACTATGCACGATGTCACGATAAGTTTGTGATTTTGGAGTTGAGAAAACAAGTACGTCGTTGAGGGCATAAGGAGAACAACATGACAGAACCGACTCTAACAAGCTCAACTTTTAGGAGTTGCAACAGTCTTTATTTGCTTATCTCGTAGCAATATTTTTGATCGCTATCAAAGAAGAACGAGAGCAAAAAGAAGAAAGAAGCAACTTGAAAGAACAAAGACCGAGCAATTATTGAAGTTTACCATCAAGGCAGAAATCAATTCAATAATATTGCTACGCGAAAATATTCGTAACTGTGACCGTAAATTTACTTACGATACAGAAAAACCAGAAGGTCTACGTGAAGAGTTACTAGCTACCATACTCCAGAAGGAGCAATAGAAATGAAAAATATGAGTTATTAGTAGATGATACAATCACGTGAGTACAACTTTTTAGAATTAAGGCTTTAATTTCGTCGTGGAATTGGAAAAAGGAGAAAGTTGGCGGATATGTCGCAAGTGAGAAACAATTTAAGCCAATCAGGGCATGACGCTTGGGTATCAGGCAACGCTAGGGTATCATGGCAACGCTTGGGTATCAGGCGACGCTAGGGTATCAGGCGACGCTTGGGATATGGCGACGCTGAGGTATATGGCAACGCTGAGGGTATCTGGCGACGCTGAGGTATATCAGGCAACGCTTGGGTATATGGCAACGCTGAGGTATCTAGGCAACGCAGTTGGGTATCTGGCAACGCTAGAGGTATATGGCGACGCTGGGGTATCCGGGCAACGGCGTGGGTATATGGCGACGCTGGTGTCAGGCAACGCTGTATCAGGCAAACGCAAAGGTGTCAGGCAACGCTGGGGTATGTAGCGACGCTGGGGTATGTGGCAACGCTTAGGCATATGGCGACGCAGAGGCCATATGGCAAACGCTTAGGGTCTATATGGCAACGCTAGGCATATGGCAACGCGAGACAGTTATGGCAACGCAGAGGCATCAGGCAACGCTGAGGCAGGTATGGCAACGCAGAGGTATATGTGCACGCCGCGTATATGGCGACGCAGATTATATTGTCTTTGATACATGGTCTAGCGGTCGTTACCTCACCTACACAAGTCTACATGGAGAGTTGGTTGTTTTTATGGCAACAGTGATGATGAATTGGTCCGAAAAAGCTTATATAAAGATATGGCATCTGGAGAGTTTTGCACAGCGTATGTCCGTGGTTTTGCAGTGGAAGAAATCGAAAAAGAACCACAAGGAGTAATAACAATGTATGCCATGGGATTGTGGAAGTGCTACGATTGCGGACATCAGTTTGAAGCGATGAGCTGGCCCGCCTACTGCAGTGCGAGAGAAGTGTGTGGCAGGTACCGAAAATAAGATGCGTATATTTGGGAGAGAATATGATTAGTGAGAACAATGAGTAAAGATCGGAAACAAATGTATTAAAATTTGATTGTTAACCGTGCAAGTTTTGAAGAACCTATCAAGGCTGGATCAGACCAAGAAAACAGGTCTATCAAAACGAAGTTTGGAAAGAAGTGATGAGAAGTGGCGAGTGAATTTTAAGCATCCGATTGTTGCAGAAGAGAAAACACAACCGAGTCGTATTACTTACCGCGTACTGAAGAGGAACGCAAACTGGACTTGCACCGTATAAACAACAAGAAATTAGGAACCGAGCATCTAGCAACGGTTAAGTGGCCGCTGACCTGAAAAGAAATATTGGAGCGCATAAAAGGAGCACATGGCGACATTATGCGAGATTAACTGGACAATGGCTGCGATATTTATACAACTTAGTGGACGAAGAAACAGAACGATACCTTGGATTCTACTCGATTGAAACTGAATACGAAACCAAGGTGAGAAACTATATCAAAGGCAATGAAAATCTTGAAGCTGATGTGTCGAAGCACGCAAGAACGAGATTAAGCGATTGACCGAATTAAACAAGGCAGACGAAAAGAAGAAAGATCACTTGAAAGAGACTCTTTCTACAAAGCATGGCACTCACAGTGACATGAACGAGTGGACGCACTCCACTATTCCAAGAGTGTCTCCGTAGAGGTCTGAAGCCGTGGAGGTGGATGGTGTGCTATCTTCCGGAAAGCTACAAAGTTGCAACGTGGAAAGCTGACAAGAAGTCGCTTGAAAGAAGACTTGAAAAATGGCGCTGAAATGCGCTGCTGAATTGGTGAGACGTAAAAGCTTGAGTATCAGATGGGGGTTTGAAATGGTGAAGAGAAAGCAAAAGCATTGCATGAAAAACTGGCGAATATTCAAAACGAGTTGAGCGCACTAAAGAGTCGTATAATTCGTATCGGTGAGCACAACTATCCGAAATGCTGAAGATATTGAAGTAGCTACTGGAAGCCTATCTGCTCTGCTTATCGGGCAACGTGCTTGATTTCCAGAAAGTAACTACTGAAAGAAGAATTAGCGAGCGAATTGACTGCTACAAAGTGCCACGTTTCACTCATGGATTGGGATAGCGACAATGTGATTACAGTTTGCAGGGACGAGCAAGAGAAGAACGCACAAAAAGGTGTGGATGCTTCTCAAGTGTCCGGGCGGAGCGCAAAGCCACGCTACTAAGTACGCACTCAGTCAAATGTTCTTGATTGACGATAGCAAGTGATGCTGACACGGATGCTGGATTATATCCAAAGTGGACGAGCACAAACCAAAAACAAGCGCAAGCCAAAACGAAAAACAAGATGGACCGTTATCCCAGTTGAAAAGCAAACTACTATTTGAGAGAAATTGACATGAAAATCTCAACCGAAAAGAACAAAGAAGATGGCTCTATCATTGAAATGGTTCTCTGCAAGCATTTAGGAGTTGTGGACTACAAACAAATTGAGAATCGCATAGTAGAACAATGCAGATAAGTGCTTTTAAATAAAACTGAAGGAAACTAAAAATGTGATGAACTCAATTTGCCTTTGTTGGCCGATCTTACGAAAGACGTGAGCTACGAGATATGCGTCAAATGTGGCGCGTCGCCCGTTTACCCTCGCAGTTAATCGCACGTTTAAAAACGAAAACGGAGAGCGTGGCTGATTTTATCAACTGCGTTATGTGGCGACAACAAAGCCGAAAATCTAGTTAACTGGGCGAGGCGCTTGATTTGGATCTACTGGACGACCAGACCGAGCTACGATAACCAACAAGGGCAACGGGTTTATGTAACTGAAGTAGTTGAAAACTTCCAGCTTTTAGAAAGCAAAGGGCAAGGCAATCAAGGGCAACAAAGACAAGCACAACAACAAGCCTGATTTTTCACGAAGCGCAAACACAACTCGCTTGATATTTCAGATGATATGTTACCGTTCTAAGAAAAAGGAGCGTAAAGAATTTTAGAGAAATAAAAAGGTTATGAGGGATTTATGGAAGCGTGTTCGGACGGCACAATTTGGACGTGTGAGGGCAAAAGTGACTATAGCAACTGGAGAGGAAAGTTAGGAAACGTGTTTGGCAAACGCAGAAAACTCAAACCACAGATACAGAAACGTATAAGAAGTAGTCATAGTGATAAACGAGTGAAATTGTGGAAAGACGGGAAAATGACAACACATCTCGTAAAGTAGATTAGTAGCTGCATTTATTCCAAACCCAGAGAACAAAGGTTTTGTAAATCACAAAAATGGAAAACCCACTAGATAACCTCAGCAGAAAATCTTGAGTGGGTAACTAGGTCAGAAAATCAAATTCACGCCTTTAAAACGGGGGTTAATGAGTACAAATAAAAAGAGTCGTTCTAAAAGACCTATCAAGTGGCAAAGAACATCGCTTCAATAGTTTGGCGAAGCCAATAGCTTTTCTCGGAAGAAGTCACGGCTTTTGAACGAAAAATAAATACCAGTAAAGAAGTAGATGGCTACGGTGTGGTATTGGTTTAGAAAAAGGTTAGATTATGGAAAAACTAATTTTAAAATTTGAACTTGATAGAAAACAGATGATTTCAGCGAATGATAGATTACACTTTCAGAAAAAAGCTAAAATCACTAAGTTTTTACGACAGTTAGCTGCATACGAGGGCAACAATGTACTGAGAGATTACTTTGGATTTGGCCTTATAGCGAGGAAAAACCTTGTAAAAGTGATTGTTTGGGATTCCGCCCGCTACTAATCGCATGCGCGACCTCGCCGAACTGGTCGCTGACGAGCAAAGCGCTATTAGACGGTCTGACCGATGCGAAGTTTTGGACGGATGATAACTACCATGTTATTAAGTCAATGGATTTCAGACACGGTGGAAAGTCCGGAAATAAGAAATATAGAATTGAACTGGAGATAGTGGAACGAAAAGTTGACGTACAATGTCCATTTTCGTGAGAATGCTAAGAAAAGAAATGGAAGTTAAGGGAAAGTTCAAAATCGACTGATGCAGACGGTGTGAACGTCTTTATGGGAAAATCAGAAAGGAAACGGTTTTGATAAATTAGCTGACGAAACTGTTCAATCGCTGTCGAATGCGTTAAGGAATTGAACGAGGTGTCTGACGGACTGTAAACCTAAACAGGTGATTTTGTAAAATTTTACGGAGATGAAAATCGTGCCAAACACTTTCCCCGTCGGTCAGAATGGATTGATGAAATTTTAAAGCGAATTTGGCGAAGAATTCGGTCCAATGAAACATCGAGGGTTGCTGAACAAGGAAAACTTGATGGATCGTGGCTGGTAATCAATTGAAGGATGCTGATAAGATCTGACGGAGTTGAATCACGTAAAGATTCCGCAGTTTATTGCTGATTATATTGAATACGCAAAAATGAGGGATTACCATTTGTTAGGTGTAATGAACGTAGCCAGAAGCCACTACAAAAATATTGAAAGACTGGCTCATCACAGATGATATCACGGAACTCTTCTCGCTCGAGCATGGCTGGACCGGCTACGAGGTCGAGGGAAGAGAAGCGGTATTTGGTGAAAGTAGCAGGTGTTAATGGACATGCTAGCTATCTCATTAAAGTTGGGTTTATTATCCAAAGAATATGAATCAAAACGAAATCGGCGGGTGCAGAAACGTCAAGCACACCCCGTAAACAATTAGAAGATGACGACTTCGGCTGGGTGTCGATTGCCCAGGGACTGAAATTGAGGAGGTCTGGCGATGATTATCAAGAATTACAAATATGATTATTCAGCTGGCAGAATACGCCACACAATTGATGTTGATGGCTAAGAACAAGCTTCATGGAACACACAAAGACAGAATACGGAAGTGTACCAAAGAAATGATATTGATGATTTCTTGCTTCAGCTGAGGAATACGACTTTCAAGAAGCTGAGAGTGTTGAAGCATTTGTTGATTTCTCAAAATGATGTGCTCCTTATGTATGGAATTTGATTTTGAATTGAGAAATGAGGTGGAGAATACGAGACAAACGCTTGAAGAAGGAACGAAGAATCAAAAGTAAATCGCATGAAAACTCCCAAACGAAAATCATTGGGACCGTTTGATGTGGGTTATCGAATAGTAACAAACACGGTACACAAGCACTTGCCTTTTAAACAACGGGAGTTAAAGTATATTCGCTGCACCTTCGGCCGTCGAAAGTGCTGATTAAAGATAAGAGTTTGGAAAATGATCCAGACTTTGGACATCGAAAACATTTTGTCGAAGAGGTCGCTATTGTCAATTTAAGTAAATTATAGTTATTTTGAGGAGGCAAATTGATTGAAAATGATTCATAGCTATCTGGATTCTGCTATCTGCTGACTCAAGATCATCTGGCAGACATGCGATCCGCATCTAGAAGAGAAGCAGCCGATGCATATCTGCAAGGATAGTTCAATCAAGGCGCGCTGAGATTTTCGTAAGGTCGTCGAGAAAGGGCGACACGGCAAGCTATACACGATTACGACACGGTGACTACGGTGTGTGTCTGTGGTTACGAAGCGACGTTTACGACAGCGAAAGCTGGGGATGAGGTGAGGTTATAATGGACGAGATCAGCTTTAGCAAATGCTAAATATGACAGTCGAGGAAGTGAGTTCTTTACTTTGAGATTTAAAGGAATGCCCTGCAGATTTAAGGAGATGATCATCAAGGAAAAATGATGCATGATATATTTCAGTTTACTTGAAACTGTCTCGCCTGCAGCGCGCGCTTCCGTTTCTGTTATTCTTTAGCATTTTTCTTGCCACGAACTTTCGCTACGATAATGCACATATTAGTGGTTGGGATGTTCCAGAGACAAACAAAAAGAAGAGTACAAAGGAGAGTTAATCGCCAGGCTAGGGAAACTTATGCACCTATTATAAAATTAATTTTATTACATCGGGTGTAATTCTAATATTGTGGATTATTCGATTGTTTTAAAAATAACTCTAGCTCAGACTCATATATTCATTGTGAATGAAATTTTACCAAGATTGGACAAACAAATGAGGTAAGACTTCCAGTTTCTAGATTTATTCGCAGGAATTGGTGGTTTTCGTCTTGGAATGGAGTCATCTGGTCACGAATGTATTGGTTTCTGCGAAATAGACAAATTCGCTAGAGCGAGTTATAAAGCTATACATGATACGAAAGGAGAAATAGAGCTACATGACATCACAGCAGTATCAGACGAGTTTATTCGAGGAATCGGATGTGTGGACATTATCTGTGGAGGATTTCCGTGCCAAGCTTTCAGCGTTGCAGGAAACAGACGAGGTTTTGAGGATACACGAGGAACTTTATTCTTGAGATTGCTAGGTTCGCATCTATTCAGACCTAAAATATCTATTCCCTTGAGAATGTCAGAGGGCTCCTCAATCACGAAAACGGAATTACATTCGCGACCATTATCTCAACCTTGGATGAGCTGGGGTACGATGTGGAATGGCAAGTGCTTAACAGCAAGGATTTTGGAGTCCCCCAAAATCGGAGCGTGTGTTCATTATCGGACATCTTAGAGGAGAACGCACTAGAAGAATTTTTCCTCTCGGCGGAGAAAGTCAGTCAACTAGTAGCCAATCAGTCGTGAAAATCGGTAATGTCAACCCATCTGGTATCGGCATGAATGGAGAAGTCTATCAAGCTGACGGCCTAGCTCCTACTCTCACAACGAATAAGGGAGAGGGGCAAAAGATAGCAATAAAAAGTAATACTATAAAACAATTTGGGGTATTGCAACCCAATTTTAATCAATGTGGAGTGGTTTACGAAACAGATGGCATCGCACCAACAATCAGAGCATATCAAGGTGGAGGTCTTGAGCCTAAAATCATCCAACGTGGTCATGGTTATAATCAAGGCGGAGAGCATGACATCGCTCCTACTATAACTAGCAATAGCTATCACGAAAAACAATCATTTATCAGATGGATTTAGGATTAGAAAGCTAACGCCTCGTGAATGCTGGAGGTTACAAGGTTTTCCAGACTGGGCATTTGATAAAGCGCAAGAGGTCAACTCAAACAGTCAACTATATAAACAAGCTGGCAATAGCGTGACTGTGAGTGTTATTGCTGCAATAGCAAAAGAACTTTAGGAGAAAAATATGAACAACACAGAATTAGAAAACATTGACAACATAAACAACCCAATCCACTACCAAGGACGATATGGTATGCAATCTATCGATGCTCGTAAGAAATTTCTATGACACCTGAGCAGTTAGTTTCTATCTAGGAAAAATGCTTTGAAATATCAGTTGTAGGTTTCCAAAAGAATGGGCTTGAAGATTTGGAAAAAGGCCTGCAAAATCCGGACTATACACTGAGGAGATGGAGAATGGACCATGAAAAACCACTAACAAGAAAAACAATCGTGAACGGTTTTTCGTTTATGTTGAGACAAAAACGAAAAGATAACAAGCTTACTTTGAGAGAATTAGAAAAACAAGCTAGGTTATCCAATTACAACGATCTCGAATTGGGAGAATTTAAAAACTGCGCCTGATATGTATAACGTTGAAGATGTAGCTACTTATTTTAATTTGCCGATGAATATCTTTCTAGGAGAGGGGTGATAGGGTGCAGAGAGCTATTGAGAAAGAACTCAAGAAACTAAAATTTAAAAATGTTAAAATCCAATCCTTGCATCATGAAATCATCAACCTGAGAATTGGTATTGTCAAAGGACAATCATTTGATAGTATGCCAAAGTCAAGTAGTAACGATAATAGAACTGAAGAAATGAATATCAAGGCTATTGATCGTATAGCTGAACTCTATCAAGAAATTGAGAGAGAATACAATGAGCAAGAGGAACTTGTCAGAGCGATTGAAGAGTTAGAAGAGCCGATTGAGAACATCGTGATGCGATTACTATATATTGATGGTCTGTCTTGGGATCAAGTAGAAAGAAGATTAAATTGCAGCCCTGCTACTATCCAACGAGCAAGAGATAAGGCTCTAGTCAAGCTTGCTAAAATATTTGATAGTAATGATAGTAAATGATAGTTTTTAAGTGATATTATGATAGTGTCAGCAAGTACGATAAAACGGATTGATGATTCCTTTAATGTTTAACGGTATCAGGGCGGTAAGCTGGTGATTTCCTCTTTGTATTATTTAGTTCAACCCCTGGTACCGTTATTTAGATTTTTAGTGTAGTGGTAACACGACAGACTCCAAATCTGTAAACGTGGGTTCGATTCCTACAAAGTCTGTGAGAGGTCTTACATTAAGTCACACAATCGTGTGGCTTTTTGTTTTGTAGAAAATGGAGGTGATGGAAAATGGGATGACTGAAAAACAAAAGATTTTTGCCGATGAGTACATCATCTGCTTAAATGCAACGCAGGCTTATAAAAAAGCCTATCCAAACATCAAAAAGGACGAGGTGGCTCGAGCAAATGGAAGTCGATTGCTAGCAAATGCTAATGTCAAGGCTTATATAGACGAACGACTGGAAAAATTGAAATCCGAGCGTGTAGCAGACCAGCAAGAAGTGCTCGAATTTTTGACTTCCGTGATGCGTGGTGAGGTCACAGAGCCTTTGCTTGTTTTAGATGGTGAAGGCACTCAACGGGTGGTCATGGCAATGCCTAGTGTCTCTACTCGAAAAAGTGCAGCAGTAGACCTTGGTAAGCGTTTTGGCCTGTTTGTAGACAAGCAAGAAATCACTCAACGAACAATCGAAATCAAGGTAGGCGATTGGGATGCTGACGAAGACTAGACCGAAAATCAATATTGTCATTCAATATCCTAGCCGAGTTTTTAACAAGCATATCTATGACAAGCTTAACGATTACTCGACTTTTACTGAAGTTCACTACGGTGGTCTCATCAGGAAAGAGTCACGGAGTTATTCAGAAGGTAGTATACAAAGCCTGCCAGGATTGAAATTCTCGCAAGATTTCTGCGAAAGGTTGGGTCTACAGTTCACGATTCAATCTTTGAGGATGTGAAACAGTGCTTAGATTCCTGGAGCTTACTTGACAAGTGCAAGGTCAACAATTCGGCTTATCGGATTGAGCTACCGAATGGCGCACAATTCATCTTTAAAGGGCTGGACAACCCAGAGAAAATCAAGTCTATCAAAGGCGTTTCTGATGTGGTCAGTGGAAGCGCACTAGAATTACGCTTGATGATTATACGCAGCTGACTTTGCGCTTGCGTGACAGAAAGCACAAGCAGAAACAATCTTCTTGATGTGAAACCCAGTTTCAAAAGTCAACTGACCTACAACGCTATGAAGCCACACGGTTGTTTATCACACGTCATACAAGGATAATCGCTTTTAGACCAAGTAACCATCGAAAATATCGAAGAGTTGGCCAACAGAAATGAAGCGTACTACAAGATTTATGCTGGGTGAGTTCGCAACACTGACAAGTTGGTTTTTCCAAATGTAAGGTTATTAAATAAAGACGAGTTGGCGCATCTGCCGGCTTATTTTGGTCTCGACTATGGTTTTATCAACGACCCCGTCAGCTTTGTTCATGTAAAGATAGACGACTAACAAGCGCTTATATGTTGTTGAGGAGTTCGTAAGAGTGTTGATTGACGAACGACAAGATCGCGAAAGTATCAAGGCCCCTGTATGCTCAAAGAACAACCAGAGCAGACTGGCTGAAAAAGAAATCGAATCAGGAATTGCGAAATCTTTGAACCTCGGGTTATCGATGCAGAAAGGCCCTGACTCGTCAGTAAGGCATTCAGAATCCTTTACAGTACGATTGGATAGTCGATGAAAGGTGCGTTAAATTGATTGAAGAACTGGAAAACTACACTTGGAAGAAAGACAAGAAGACGAACGAATACATCAATGAGCCAGTGGATAGCTATAATCACTGCATCGATGCTATTAGGTATGCTTTGCAAAGATAGAATCTCCAAACTAGAAAAGAAGTCAGTGTAGACAAAGCAATCAGCAAAAATCAATAATATGTTTAGAGGTAGAAAGTGGATAAAGTAGACGAATTCGAGCATGGAATAGATACTGCTACTAAAACAAGATCGGACAGCTTGCGTTTTGACAGCTTGTCAAATGAGCAGTTTAGGCATGTCTCAAGCGATGAGCTCTTGACAACAGAAAAAGGCAAAAAGGCGTTTCGGGACATGATCGAAACGTTTTTTAATCTTCAAAGAAAAAGGCTGCGAGTGCTGGCTTCGTATGCGCAGGGTGATAATTATAGTATCTTAGCCGGTAGCAGACGGTTGGATAAGGAGAAAGCGGATTACCGCGTCCGGCATAAATGGGGTGGCTATATCTCGAGCTTTGCAACAAGCTACGTCATCGGAAATCCTGTCACGGTCGGAATTTTAGAAGGTGCAGAAGAAGAACAATTGAAAGTCATCGAAGAAATTGAATGGCAAAATGATATCAATTCGTTGAATAGTGATCTTGCTTTTGACGCTTCAGTTTATGGTCGAGCTTTTGAGTATCATTTCAGGGATAAAGATAATGTGGACAGGGTTGTTTTGATCAGTCCGCTCGAAATGTTTGTTATTCGTGATCTGACGGTCGAGCAGAACGTTATCGCAGCGGTGCATCTGCCTATTTTTGCAGATAAGGTCTCTGCTACTGTCTACACAAAAGACCGAATCATTTCTTATAAGCTGTTTTCGGTCAATTCGATCAATTTGATTGTCGAATCCGAGAAGAAGCATGAATACAAGGATGTACCAGTCGTCGAGTGGTGGAACAACCGATTTAGAATGGGTGATTATGAGAGTGAAATTTCTCTAATTGACGCATACGACGCAGGTCAATCTGATACTGCGAATTATATGAGCGACCTGAACGATGCTATGCTCTTAATTAAGGGAGATTTGGAAGCGATTGGAATGAGCGCTGAGAACGCTGCCAAGATGAAAGAAGCCAACACACTGCTGCTTCAAACAGGAGTAAGCACAAACGGGCAACAAACAAGCGCAGATGCTGGATATATCTACTAGCAATACGACGTGCAGGGCACGGAAGCTTATAAAAACCGTCTAGCAAACGATATCCACAGGTTTAGTCGTATTCCGAATCTCGAAGATGACCGCTTTAATGCAACGCAGTCTGGTATTGCTTTGCTTTACAAGATGATCGGCCTTGAGCAAGTCCGAAAAGACAAAGAAGCTTATTTTTACAAAGGCTTTTGCGTCGTAGATATGAGCTTATCAGCAACATCCACAAAGCCATTAACAAACCTGCTATCGAAGCTAACAAGCTGACCTTTACTTTCCACCCGAATATCCCACAAGATGTATGGAATGAAATCAAGGCTTACATTGAAGCCGGCGGAGTGGTATCGCAAGAAACATTGATGAACAATGCAAGCTTCACTGATTACAAGACCGAGCAGACACGCATTTTGAAAGAAAATGGAGCAAGCGACAGTGAAATTGACCAGATTGTAGGTAAGTCTGATGGTAAGCAAGCAGACGATTAGTAACCGACGCTACAACGTTGAGCGTCAGGCGCAGGCTGAATTGATAAAGAGAGATATAGACAGAGACAAAGTTCTTGCTCGTCTTTATCAGGAGTCTTATGACCGCATGCAGTCTGAAATAGATAGATTTTATCTAGCTTATGCAGGAAAAGAAGGTCTGACGAAACAGGAGGCGATGAAAAAGGCTTCTAAATTTGACGTTGAGAAGTTTGCCAAGAAGGCTGAAAAAGCGGTCAAGGAAAAAGATTTTAGTCCCAAGACTAACTCTTGGCCCAGAACCCTACAACCTGAAAATGAAAGTCAGCAGGCTGGAGCTCCTGAAGGCTGAATTAGCACTTGAAATTCAAAATCTGACGGCAGATGTCAACCAAACTTTTGACAAGGCATGTAGGGACGAATATTTAGCCGAACACAAGCGTCAAGCTGGCATTTTGGGCATTTCGTCCAGCGGGGCGAAAAAACGAATGCAGAGCGTTTTAGACGCCGATTTTTACGGGCAGAATTTCTCTAGTCGTGTCTGGGGCAGGACGGGCTTACAAGTTAATCTACAAAGAGACGCCTTCTCTTCGCTTGACCGAATCTATACAGATATGATGGGCTATACAGGAAATAGCCCGTTTGGCCAAGAAGTATGAGACGAGCAAAGCAAACGCCCAGCGCTTGCTAAAAACTGAAATTGCTCGGATAAACGCTGACACACAACATGCTATGCTGAAAGCCAACGGTTTTACTCACATGATTTTTGTGGCCGAACCTGGAGCTTGTGACATTTGTGGGCCCTCTTTGATAAGAAGGCGATTCCTATCAATAAAGTCGAAAAAGGTGTGAATATGTTCCCGATGCACCAAACTGTCGATGTTCTGCCTATGGTCATATCAAGATGGATTACAAGGCAGGCGGAAGCACACTTGATGAGTATGAACTTGGGATACTACTATTGGAAACTGATGATAAAAAAGTGTATAATCAGGATATGGAAGGTATGTATCGTAAAAAAGTAATTGATCAATCCAAAATGTCAAGAGCCTCTCAGGAACAGATAAATCGTTTGTCTAGGAAATTTAGAAAAAGAGGCGGAGTATTTATTTCTGATGAAGATGCTATTGAATACCTTTGATGAGAAAAAGCAGAAGCTCTTACTTTAGATGCGTACACAATTTTAAAGAGAGACGAAATCTCCATATCTGCGCTCATTGAGGAGTTGGAGCACGCTGAACAATATTTGAGAAATGAAAAATGATGGCACAGCTTTAAGTGTAGTGATAAATGAATTGAACGCCAAGAGAAAGTCGATTGAAGAAAGAGAACGATATAAGCTCCCCTAAAATAGAAATCGATAGCGTCCGAAAGGACATAAAAATACTATGAAAAAGAAGTCGAGAGGTTAACAAATGAAAATTTTAAGTTCTAAAAAATTTGGTCGTAGGTTAGTATTGACTTTGGAAGAAAATCTTCCTGATGATTTTAAGAATAATTCTAAAAATTTCCGTTGATGGTCATATATTTACAGATGCTCTTGTTGATGATGACTTCTGGAAAAAATTCACGTAATGTTCTTTCTGTTTTATTTGATGGAGTTTCTAATGTAGATGGGAAAGAACTAGTGATTTTGTAGATTGCGGGTTCAAAAAGGCAAGCGAAAAACAGTGTTGAGGTTCTATCATGGAAGTAATGGCTATGCCTAGCAAAGAAGTTTTGATTTTTACAAAACAAATCCGCCACTGGATTGTCGGCGATAAAACTATTTCAGGAAAGAAACAAATTTATTTTCCGTGAGTGACACCTCCTGAAATCTTAAAACTTTATCAAGATATAAAACCAAAACTTGAATTTGCTTATTAACAATCAAAAGCACCTAGAGAAATCTAGTGCTTTTCTTATTTTTAATCAAAAACCTCTTGACTTTTCGGCTTCACTATAATATAATTTTGGTGAAGTCATAAAGTGAGGTGATGAAGTATGACTGCTAAAATCGGAAGACCGAAAAGTGAAAATCCTAAAAATCGCAGAGTGTCTATTAAGCTAACTGAATCTGAATTTCAAAATTTAGAAGAGGTTGCAAATAAAAAACAATTATCGAAGACACAAGCAATATTGAAAGGAATTGACCTTTTAAAATCCGAAAAATAAAAAATACCCGTGCTATTCAAACCGCTGAGCCGACTAGTACATGGTATCACCACAGAAGTGTTTCTGCATGAAATATTATATCATGCAGAGACGCTCTTTTCAAGGTACACGAAGGAGTGTTTTTATAATGGCAAAAAAAGTTTTAAAAATCGCTTGACTTTTTGTGACCACTATTATATCATAGTAGTTGTGGCAACAGAAAGCAGGTGATGAAATGAGTCCACGGACTGGAAGACCTAAGAGTGAAAATCCTAAATCTCGTCAATTTAGAATGAGGTTGACTGAGGAAGAGTTCAGTAATCTTGAACAGGTTGCTAAACAAAAAAGCATGACCAAAACTGAAGTAGTCATGCGTGGGATTGAACTTGTTAAGTCTGAGAAAACAAAATAACGTACGACCTGCTCCCGCCAAGAATAGGGTCATACGTTATCGCATGAAAGAAACTCTTTCTGAAATCATTATATCAGAAAAGAGCTTCTTTGTCATACCGCAAAGGAGTTTTTATAATGGCAAAAATTGAACTTTTAGACAGTTACGAAGATTTACTGAACTATGTTGAAGAAATCCCGTGAGAGCATGGATTTGATTCACAACTGGCTAGCAAAAGAGCCAGATTGGGAAAGTCAGTGTGATTTATATGAATTTATTGCCCAACATAGCTCACAATTCGCTGTATTGAATCTTATCATGTACAGGCTGGATAGTCTTAAAGTTGAGCATCGTACTATTATTGATAATTATATTAAGGGTCTAAAAATGAACTACAAATTTTAAAATGAACAATGGAGTAAGAACGACAGAAGTTAATCAAGAAATTTATTTCAACTTAAAAGATTGTTGTCAGGTTTTTGGAAATTAAAAAATCACAACGACGCACTAAAACGGCTAAATAAGGATGGGGTCGTTACTACCGTACCTCACCGACAGTCTAGGACGAACTCAACAAGCCAACTTCATCAACGAAGCGAATTTCTATAAACTTGTTTTTCAATCTCGCAAACCAGAAGCAGAGAAATTTGCTGATTGGGTCACTAGCGAAAGTGTTGCCCTCTATTCGTAAGCATGGCGCTTATATGACTGACCAAGTAGCCTATAATATCATCACACAACAAACAAGCCTTAGCAGACTTTACTCCTTATGGCTGGCAATCAACTGAAAGAGAAAAGAAGCAGTCATTAAACACTTGGAAAGCTGAAAAAGCTGTACTTTCCGTTGAAAATACCATCATGAAGCCAAAAAGCAGACTATTTCGATGAACTAGTAGATAGAAACTTACTGACTAGCCTCCGAGAAACAGCAAAACAATTAAAAATCAAAGAACGTAAGTTTATTGACTTCTTTGATGGAGAAAACACATCTATCGAGATAAGAAAGGCAAGCTCCAACCAACAGCCAATAAAAACGATGGTTTGTTTGAGGTCAAGGAAACACTCAACGCACAAAACACAATGGTCTGGCACAGACATGCTCATTACACTCTAGGTCGTGAAACCTTTAGACTACTATTTCATCTAATTATGCCTTAACTGTATGGAATCCCGTACGGTTTTTATATTGTCCAAACCATGCTGATGACAAAAAAAGCTACATGAGTTCGGGGAGGTTGCCCGTAAAGCGTAAAAGAAAGGAGCCAGAATATGGCAGATGAACAGCCACAACGCTTGCAGTCGATCAGGTTAAAGATACTGGAAGTAGCTAGCACCGTGACACTGAATCTGAAAAAACTGTGACAGTAGCAGAAATGATGCGTCGCCTCAACAAAGCGAATGAAGAGCGCGAAAGAAAGACGCAGGAAGCAATTGAGAAAGCTCTTGCGCAATACAAGGCAGAGAATGAACTGTCTGGTAAAGAGCTAGAAGAATTTCAGTACACGCGGTTGAGGTCGAGAAACAGGAACTACTTGATAAGATCGCAGGTCTTGAGAAAGAAACAGACCACCGCGTGAAAATTGACAGACGAAGCAATCAAAAACGTTATCTGGCTCGCAAGCTTTCCTGTAAATGACATAAGGTAGCTGTCTAAGCCGGTAGGTAGGATACCGCAGACAACACTTTGAAGGTTATTGCAGGATTTGTGAAAGCATCATCAGCGAAATTAGCTGAATATAGATTTCTCAATCAGAACCACCCACTGTTTCACTCATCTTTGGTGGTTCAAGTTCGCAAAGTCAGGGAGATATCTTCCGTGACTCACGCTTTACTATCTAAAAAGGAGAACATATACAATGACAGTGCCAAGTTTTAACCCTGAAAAAGTTTTAGTTTCTGAAAGAAGGACGGAACTCTTCACAAAGAATTTACAGACATCATCAAGGAAGCGAAGTTGCTCAAAACTCACTTGTGTATGCAGCTTGGTAAATATCACGAAATGGACGGACAACAAGAAAACAGTTTATGTCCAAACTGGACGGAGTGTCTGGTTATTGGGTGAATGAAACTGAAAACATTCAGACAGATAAACCTGAAGTAATTCCGGTTAAGCTTTAAAGCTCACAAGCTTGGTATCATCCTTCTGCTTCCTCGTGAAGCATTGAATTATACTCTGGGAAAATTCTTCAACGACATGAAAACCCTGATCGTCGAAGCGTTCTACACTAAAAATTGACGAAGTTGGTCTTCCTCGGCCATGAAACGCCGTTTGCTAACTCCAGTGGCCAAAGCTCGCCAAAGATGCAAGCAAAGTGATTGGCGGACCGATCAACTTTGAAAATATCCTGAAACTTGAAGATAAATTGCTAGATAGCGACGTTGAAATCAATGCATTTGTATCTCGTGTTTCTAACTGTTCAGCGCTTCGTGAAGCCTGTGACGCGACAAGAAGACAATTTATCGATAAAGAAACAAACAAGCTTTGACGTGAATTGTGGATTGCAGACATGAAATCTCAAGCACTTTCAAGAAAGGTGACTTGCCTCGCTGGGTAACTTCGACAATCTGATCTTACGGTGTCTCACAAACATCAACTACAAGATTTCAGAAGAAGGTCAAATCTCAACAATTCAGGAACGCGGCAGACGTACGCCTAATCAATCTATTTGCAACAGGAAATGATTGCCATCCGTGCAACAATGGACACTCGCAGTCATGATCACGAAGACAGATGTACGTACAAATTAACTGCTGTGCTGAAAAATGTTTAGAAAGGTCTTAAATGGCTTACATTGTACAACAAATATCATTGATACCAAAGACAACAATCGTCTTTATGAAAAAGGCGAGGTTTATCCTCGAGAAGATCTGAGCGTAACAGATGCTCGCATTAAGGCTCTTTGAGGTTACTCGAATCAGACGGAGCGCCAGTGCGACATTGTATTGCCTGAAGCTGAAACCGGTTGAAGAAATCGAAATAGAAGAAGCAGGTGAATAAGCATGGATACGCCCAACTTGTTAAAATCAAGCGTCGAAGTTGGCACTGACCTAAGCCGACACAAAAGAAAACGACTTGTTAAATGACTAGTTGAAGATGCTGAAAGCTACTTCAAATCGCGCTTTTCAGCATTGGTCTCGGTGTATATCGACAGTAAGCATAATTTCGTATGATTGAAAACGCTGTTTATAAACTATACGGGCGTGCAAGCTCGGAAAAGCGTGTCGAGGTGAAAAACCGTGACGGTTGGTTCAGTCACTTATCAAGATTTTTGATAACCTATTCAAGCCTTTATATGGCTATCTTGAACAAAAGATTTTGGCCTTGACGGCTCACAAAGACAGCGTGGAAAGGCTATTTTTCTAAGTGAAAAACGCCTCACAGAATCACACTCGTCCGAGGTAGCGTTAAGCACAATCCGAAACGGATAGCTGCCGACAATCAAGCTTGAACAAACCGAAGTCGTAAACATGTTTTGTGAATCTATTCAAAAAGCAAAGGTTTTTGGAGTTATA
>BNJS01002574.1_pt1 | contig 36627 bp, 57 predicted proteins | sample 8540461 | NCBI WGS metagenome assembly BNJS01 (sample SAMD00202454, study PRJDB9452) | human saliva metagenome | isolation source: human saliva | place: Japan
CCTTCCTCTCTGCCATAGATACTTTTAAAAGTTTTACGAACTTTTCAAAAACAGAAAAAGCCCCTTAAATATTAAGAATTTAAGGGGCTTTTGTTTGTTTAAGCGTGTCAAACGCTTTTAAAAAGGTTTAAATCTTTTCTGTTTTTTTGTGGTATTTTATTTGGTATCGACCAAAAACGGATTTAAAAATGCCAAAAATCGTGATCCCATTGACGCTGGCACAAGTCAAAGCCGCGCGAGCGAAAGATAAGATGTACAAGCTACCTGACGGCGGCGGCCTTGCTCTTTGGGTGCTTCCATCGGGGAAGAAGTCATGGCGGCTTCAATATCGCCGCCCTACCGATGGCAAGGCAGACACGCTGACACTGGGGCTTTTCCCTAAATTCGGCCTTGCTGACGCAAGGCAATGGCGAGAAGAGATATTAAAAAAAATTAGCAAAGGGAAAGACCCAAAAATCATATCTGATGATGTAGCCGCTAAATATCGCTTCGAGAATTGCTTGGCGGTTTGGTATGACCGCTGGGCTAGATCGGGCGGCAAAGATGGCAGCGGAAAAGCGCCGCGTTATGCAAAAGCCGTATTGTCTGCGCTCGAACTGAACGCGATACCAGTTTTTAAAGGACGCGACATCCGAACAATCGAGACGGCCGAGATTGTCGAAATGCTCCGTAAAATGGAAGCGCGCGGCGTGTTGGAATATCTGCGGCGTGTCAAAGGAAATTTAAATTTGATGTTTGACTACTATGTCGCCGACGGAACTCTAAGAAGCAACCCTGTGACTGTTATCGGAAAGCAGGTTTTTGACAAACCCAAAGAGCGACACTTTAAGTCTTTGAAATATGACGAGCTGCCGGTACTAATCGAAAAGTTAGAAACCGCCGACGGTATCGGCGACCGTGCGCGCCTGCTGATTTATTGGCAACTCTTAAGCATGACGAGGCCGTCTGAAGCTGCCGGGACGCTACTCAAAGAAATTGACCTTGAGCAGAAAACATGGGAAATCCCACTTGAGCGAATGAAGACGCGTCCGCATATCGTGCCGTTATCATCGGCCCTGCTTCAAATTTATAACGAGGCTATAAAACTAAACGTCAACGGTATTTATTTGTTTGAAGGAAGCGGCTTTACAAAATCGCTCGACCGTGAAACCGTCCGTCTGAAACTGAGACGGAAAATGAAACTAGACACAACCGCTCACGGCCTCCGAAGTCTTGCCAGAACGTACCTCCGCGAAAAACACAAATCCGCCGCGATGTGGGGGAATTATTGCTATCACACGGCATCGCAGACAAGACGGAGAGAGCCTACGACCGATCCGAACTGCTAGAAGAACGCCGCGAAGCGTTGGAATTATTTGGCCGCGATGTGATGGAATTACGCGAAAAATACCGTCGCCGAAAAGATGGCGAATAATTTAGAAAGAAAACGCGGAATTTTGCGTAAAATCGCATAAAAAACGCGTAATAAAAAATATATCAAAGACCGTCAGAATATAAGACTTTGAGTATTACGCCCGACTGCATAAAAATGCAGAGGATTTTTTCAATGCGGAGGCGCGGAGGGCAGTGCGCGGCGAGCCGCTCCGCGGCTGGTCAAAATTTCCGAAAATAAAAAAGCTGAATCCGAAAAAAATGGATTCAGCTTTTCTTTTGAGTTTGATTTTATTTTGCCGTTGGCTCTTCGACCTGATAACTGTCGAAGTCAAAGACTTTAAGCCCGATTCGCTCATTGACGTCAATAAAACTTTGTTGCAACGGCTTGACCTCGTTTGTCGCAAACACTTTGGCCACCGTCATCGCGTCGCCAAGACCACCGGCAGATTTAGGAACAATTCCCATAAGCGCAGGCGGTACGCGATGAATCGCCATCATATCTTCCGCGCTCACAGATTTGATATTGAGAAACTCGTCCTTCGCCGCGACCTCCGCGATGGGAATCAGTTTAATGCCGTCAGGATTTCCACCCGGCGCGCGCAGTACAACATTTTTAAAATTGCCTGAACCTTTCGACTCTCGAAGCTGCGCCTTGACTGCATCCCAGCCCTTCTCGTCGATTTGCGTGTCAGTCGAATAAAGAATAAAGCCAGCATGAGAACCATTCTTATAATAACGGACGCGGAACTTTGTCGCCGCCGAATTTAAATCAATCGAATCCATCGCCGCCAAATAATAAGGCACGCCATAGATTTCCTGTTTCAAATTCGGCTGCATGATATGAATCACATCATCGCCGGGGATTTTTTCATAATTCAACTGAACAAAATTATTTCGCAGATAGACAAAGTCTTTCAGATTTGAAGCGCGCCTCATGTACAAAGCCAAGCGGCTTTTCATTCCGACGATTTTGCCCAGCCGATTGCGCTGCATCTCAAGATAGCCATTGCCCAAAACCAAATAATTAAAAGCCAGCTTTTCAAATTCCGAGCGGCTCAAAAAAATTCCGTCGGCTTAAAAAGTAACTTTCAGAATGTTCAACTTGGCAAGCAGAGCGGACGCATGGTGCAGCCCTTTAGTCAGCGCCGCTCGACATCGTACAAGTTGACAGGCGGCTCGTACCAATTTCCGTTGTCAAAGCATCCGATAAAATCAAACAGACTGTAAACGTCTTGATAGTCCTCAAACGAGAAGGCATCACAGTCAAACTTGCCCTCTTTTAAAATCTCATTATTCATCATAGAACCCTCTCATTAATAAACATCAACCGAACCACGCGCCGCCGACCCGTCGAGCGGCTCTTGGTAGAACACCTGCAACGCCGCCCACGCGACATCTGCATGGCTCAACTCTTTCGTCCGACCGCTGACATAAGTCACATTGCGGCCGCTGCCGGTCACAGCCGTGCGAATACTCATAAAGGCGGCCGTGAAATCCTTCCAGTCCAGCTCCCACTCAACGCGACGCTCACGCATGAGCGCGTGCATCTTATTAATCATCAAATATTTCTCCTGCATCGAATATTGAACCCCGACGACAGGCGGATAGAATCCCTGAACAATCTGGAAGACCGCCGCGCCCAATCCAGTCTTATCGATGACAACTTTCTGAACGTTGTATCGCTCGAAAGCCTTTTTAATAAAGGCCGCCTGGCTTTGAAAATCATTGCCATGCAACATCTGACGCTCAACAATTCGGAATTTATCTCCGGCAAAACGCGGCGGCACAACGGCCACAAACGCCGCCGCATCGCCTGAATCGGCCGGGTCATAGCCCAACCAAACAGGCAGATTACCAACAGGGCGCGCCGCGAATGGTTTATAAAAATCCGCCCACTCGTCCCACGAATCGACCGCGCAGCGTTGCAAAGCCGTAAAGTCAAAAACATTGTCGCCGTCTTCAACAAACTCACACATAAAAAGCTGACGAAATTCCGCCGGCGAGTTTTCAAGCAGAAGCTGTTGGCGGTCAAACAAATTACAGCCGCGCCGCTCCGCATCATCAAGCGTCACAATCTGACGCCATTGCCCATCTTCGCAGGCGCGGCCGTCAACCAGCGCGTCATGGCTGACATCTAGTTTGATATGCTCCGATTTTTCGCGCCCCTCATTGAACTGCTCTCCATTCCAAAACGAATAAGCCGGATGGGAAACAGCAGAAGGCGTCGAAAAATAAGTAATCCGATACTGTCTTTGAGAGGCCATCGGCTTCGCCAGTCGCGTCAATTCCTTGAAATCAGGAATCCAGAAATACTCGTCAACATACAAGTCGCCGTGTCGGCCTTGAGCCGTGCGCGAATTAGTCCCCAAAAAGTACAAGACCGAGCCATTGCCCAAGCGAATATCCGCGCCCTTCAATTCGACACCGACCATCTGCGCCATGTCGATTTGGTATTGCTTAAACTGGAACGCCTGCGCCTTCGACGCAGACAAAAACACCTTATTTTTCCCAGTCGTCAACGCGTCAACCAATGCTTCGCGCGCAAAAAAGAACGTCGCCCCGATCTGACGACTTTTGAGCAGATTCCGGAAACGGACTTTCTGATTGAACCAAATCCGCTGATACTCAAACATCTGCTCCCTGAAGATTTCCTGCAATCGCAAGACCTGCTCTGCCGTGAAACTATTCGGCGCAGGCTTCGTTGCCGCGCGCACATTCTCACGCTCACGACGCTCACGCGGCGGCTTGTCGATAGTCGGCACATCCCACGGCAGGCCGTCTGAAACCGCCGGAGCATCCGCCACCGGCGCGACCTCATTTAAATCAGGCTGACGCGCATCGGCTTTCTTGCCGCCCGATACCAGCGCAAAGAGCTGCCGCATTTCTTTATAGTCAGCGTCCGATTTCTTCGGCTGCGCAATCAGAACATGCAGCCGCATTTCCGCCGACGCAGCCACGCGCACCGCCGGGCTGCCGCCGTCCCAATTATCGCGGCTTTTCCACGAATACACGGCCGGAGCCTTAAGACCAAGATGTCGGGCAATTTCCGAAATCCGCCATCCCTGCCAATAAAGCTCACGCGCCATCAAGCGCGGATCGACATTTGGTTTGATTAACGATTCTTTTGTCATCTCAAAAAATAAAAAAGTCTGAAAACCAAACAATCAATGATTTTCAGACCGCCTTAAACCCAAACGCCTTTTAAAAAAATCCTCAAAAATCGCAAAGCATAGATAAAGAGCTTAACGCTTGCCAAACTATGCCCATCCACACGCGAGACCACCCACATGACCTATAAAAAAACCGATTGGCGCGTCATCGGCGTCAGCGGCGAAACCGCAGACGGCCGCACCATCTTAGCCAAAGAGCTGCAAGAAATGGCCGACCAATACGACCCCGAAATCTACGGCGCGCGCATCAATCTCGAACACATGAATTTCTATTCCCCGATTTCGCCGGCGGCTACGGCGACGTCGTCGAACTCAAAGCCGAGCCGTGGGCGAAAGACGAAACCAAAACCGCCCTGCTGGCCAAGCTGAATATTACCGAGAGCCTCCAGAAACTCTGGGATAGCGGCCAAAAAATCTACACAAGTATGGAAATCACGCCGCGCTTTGCCGATACCAAAAAGGCCTACCTGACCGGCCTCGCCATTACCGACACCCCGGCAAGTCTTGGCACGACCGCAAACTACACCGCCGCCAAGAATAAGGCCGAAGAAAAAATCTTTACCGCCTACCGACAAACCGAAACGCAGGAAATCGCCATGACCAAGCCTCAAGACAACAACCAAGACAGCAACCAAGCCGACAACACCGTAAAACCGCTGACCGAAGAACACGCAGAAAGCATTTTCAGCCGCCTGTTTGCCAAATACTTCGGCAAAAAAGAACCCGAGCAGCAAGAAAACCCGACCGTCAATCCGGAGCAACCAAGCGAGCCAAAAGACGGCCAGCAAATCAAGCAAGATGGCTGGGATGGTTTCGGTAAAGCCGCCCAATTAATCGAGAAACTGGACGAAAAAATCGAAGCCCAGCAAACCGAATACAACGCCCTGCGCGCCGAGTTTGACAAATTCAAAGCCGAAATCGAAGCCGCGCCATATACCGGAAACCGCCAAGAACACAGCGGCAACCAAGCCGCCGCCAGCGTCGCTTGGTAAGAAACCGCAAATCCCCCCATCCCCCCAATACCACAGAAAGCGCATCATGAATCAGACTAAATTGAGTTTAGCCATCGCCGCGATGATTTCCGACGTTGCCGCCGCCCAAGGCATCAGCAAAGAGCAAGTCAGCAACGGCTACACCATTTCCCCGACCGCCGTGCAAACCATGTACGACGAGATTGCCCAAAACACAGAGCTGCTGCAAAAAATCAACCTGCGCCCGAAAACTGAAAAAGTCGGCGAAGTCATCGGCCTTTCCTCCGGCCTGATCGGCAGCAATACCGACACCACCGGCGCCGGAAAAGAACGAAAACCCAAGCCAATCCACAACTTGAGCGGCCGCAAGTACACGCTCGAGAAAACCAACTTCGACGCCGCCCTGCGCTACGACGAAATCGACCAATGGGCGCACCTGACCGATTTCCCGAAACACATCAACAAAAAAGTCGCCGAATCAATCGCCTTGTCTTTGGTAACCATCGGCATGAACGGCACCAGCCGCGCCGCAGATTCTGACGCCGCCGCCAACACAATGCTGCAAGACGTAGCCAAAGGCTGGCTACAAAAAATGCGCGAGGAAAACAAATCACGCTGCATCGGCACTACCGGCACATCGACCGCCTCCGTCCCATACGGCCCGGGCGCGAATGACTACAAAAACCTCGACGCAGTTGTCACAGACGCGCTCAACGTCATGATGGACGAACGCTTCGCCGACCGCTCCGACTTCGTCGTCTTGGCCAGCCGCCGCACCGTTGGCGACAAATACCTGCGCATCGTCAACAAATCAGGCGACACAGCCACCGAAATCGAATCAGGCGGCCGTCTGAACAAAGAGCGCACGCTGGGCGGCCTGCCGGTCATGTACGTCCCCAATATGCCGCAAAACACCCTGCTGATTACCCCGTTATCGAATCTGTCGATTTACTACCAAATCAGCGGCGAGCGCCGTCAAATCGTGGACAACCCACGCAAAGACCAGCTCGAAAGTCTGCAATCCAAAAACATCGACTTCATCGTCGAAGAATATGGCGCGGCGGTTTTGATTGAAAACCTGACCTACACCAAATAAAAACAGGGGGCGCAAGCCCCCGAAGACAAAAAGAAAGGCCGTCTGAAATGACCCTACTCCGCCAACATTTTGACCAAAGCAATGCCGCCGAAGCAGCGGCAGACAACATCGACCTCAACGCCCTGACCGTCTATCAACGCTTATATAAAAGCCTCAAAGACGACAAAGCGATTTTAAAGAACATCGCCTCCATCCAAGACAAAATCAAAGCCAAAGCCGCCATGATTCCAAATTATTCCGACTGGATTCAAGGCGTCATCGATACCGGCCGCGCCGCCGAAGACGACCAAGTCACTCCGACGCTCTTGGTTTGGATGATCGACACCGGCGCGCTCGACCAAGCCATGCCGTTGGCGCAACTCGCCATCGAGACACAAATGGCCTCGACCGACGAATACAGCCGCACCATGCCCGAAATTATCATCGAGCAAATGGCCGAACAAATCAGCGCAGGCAGCGACATCAGCCTGCCCAACCTGCAAACCCTGATTGATTGGGTCACAGCCAAAGCAGACAACGGCCTGCACATCACCAACATGCCCGACCAAATCCGCGCCAAATTGCTCAAAGCAGCAGGCGAGCGCGCCGAAGAACAAGGCGAAGACGACCACGCCATCGCCCTCTACGAGCAAGCCCTCGCCTACAACGAGCGCTGCGGCGTGAAAAAACGCCTCGACGCCCTGAAAAAACAGCTCGAAAAATAAAAGCTCCCCCGCCGTATGGCAGACGGCGGCCTGTCTGCAAGCCCAATCCCTTCCAGCCTGCGCCGCCGTCCATGCCATACCCCATAAAAAAGGCCGTCTGAAATGACTGGATTTAACTTCAATTCCGCCGCACCAACAAACACACAAACCATCGACAAACAGCAAATCGACAGCGGCGACTTTTGGCCGGTCATCGATTTAGACGACCTGCGCCAAGCCATGCGCATCGACACCACCATCACGCCCGACCGCCTCTTCGACACCGCCGTCAACGCCGTCGCCTACGTCAACGACCAGCTCAAAGGCATCATCGCCATCATCCCATTGGCACAACACATCAGCCAAACCGACCCACGCCGAATCAACGGCGAGCCGCTCGCCAACATCCGCTACCGCCGCGCCGTGTACAGCTACACCAAAGCCCTGCTCCTAGAGATTTACAACGACTACGACAGCACAGGAAAAACTGCCGCGCGCAGCGACGCCAAACAAGAGACCGCCGAAAACTACCGACGCGAAGGCCATCACGCCATCGCCGAGCTGCTCAAAAAGCCGCGCATCGATTGCGAGCTGATTTAAAGGCCGTCTGAAATGCACACCCAAAACAACACCATCATCACGCGCGACGGCGACACCATCAGCCGCCTAGCCTACGAGTATTACGGCAAATCCAGCGGAATGGTTGAGCAAATCCTTGCCGCCAATCCAAAACTAAGCCGCCAAGCCGTGCAACTGCCTGCCGGGCTGACCATCGTCATGCCAAAAATCGAACAAAATCAAACAATCAAAACTATTAATTTATGGGATTAGAAAACGTGAACGAAACCAAAACCACCACCGCCATCAACGCGGCCGTCATCGTCATCGGCAGTTATCACATGGCCGCCTCTGTTGCCTTCGGCGCGGCCGTCGGCGCCAGCCTGTTTATCTTAAGCCAAAACCAACACAGCCCACTGACTAAGGCTTGGCTCTTCGCCGTTTCCTTTTTTAGCGGCATTTTTGGCGGCGAAACTGCCGCAGGGATTTTCAACTGGGTATTAAGCATCATCCGCCCGGACGCCCAGCCGCTGAAATTTAACGAATTTTTTTAGGCGCCGCCCTGTTTTCCGCCCTCGTCGTCGTCATCGTCAACCGCCTGATCGACTTTGTCGGCACCGCCAAGATTAAAAGCCAACCCAACCAAAAGAAAGGAGAGAGCGAATGACCCCAATGCAAGCCGCCGCCATCATCTCCCTGACGGCTGCCGGAGCATGGCGCATCCTGTTTTTTTCGATACACGCGGCCGCACCCATAAGCCATTAATTTGCTTTTATTGCCTGGCTCAAATTCGCCTGGATGATTGGCCCTCATGATAGCCGTGATATTCAAACTCTACTCCGTCGCCGTGTGGGGGCTGATTTTTCGGATTGGCCCCTACATACCGGAGCATTAATTTGGCACGGCGGCAATGTAAACAGCATCCCTGCCGACCTCGACCAAACATCAAACCAACCCATAAGAAAGCCTCACACAAATGACCGAAAAACAAACCTACACATTAGGCAAAACCAGCCTGTCAAAATTAAACGGCGTACATCCCAATCTCGTCAAAGTCATCAAGCGCGCGATTGAGCTGACCAGCCAAGATTTCAGCGTAAACGAAGGACTGCGCACGCTCGACCGACAAAAGCGCCTTGTCGCCGCCGGTGCAAGCCGTACCCTCAACAGCAAACACTTAAAACAAGCCGACGGCTACGGCCACGCCTCCGACCTCATTCCGTGGGGCGACTTCGACGGCAACGGCACAAAAGAGATTTCATGGGCTTGGGAGAATTTCTACCCCATCGCCGAAGCCATGCGCGCCGCCGCCAAAGAATTAAACATCTGCGTCCGCTGGGGCGGATGCTGGGCAACCCTCAACGACACCACCAAGCCGACAACCCAACTCGTCGCCGACTACGTCGCCGAACGCCGCGCCGCCGGTAAACGCGCATTCATCGACGGCCCACATTTCGAGCTTGCCTAAAGGACGCACCATGAAAACCGTCATTTCATTCTGTATTGTCCTCTTTCTCGCCTGCGCCCTCTTGATGAACGGCCTGCTCAAAGCAAACCGCACAATCAAAGCCAAAGAGCAGGAAATCAAAACACAGGCCGAGACCATCAAGAAAAAAGAAGCCGCCCTGACGCTCTACCAACAACGCAGCCGCGCCATGCAAGCGCAGCTCGACAAGTTGACCGCCGAAACGGCAGGCCAAAATGAGCAAATTCAGACGGCCATCCAAAAAAATCACGATTGGGCAAATCAGGCAGTCCCCGAAGACTTAGCCAAAGCCATCAAATAAAAAAAGGGCGTGTTTGACACGCCCTATCTTAGAAAGCACAGCCATGAAAACGATCCTCCCTATCTTACTCGCCGCCGCCCTGACCGCCTGCGCCGCCAAAGAGCCGCTGACCATCCAAGCCGCCGACACCTGCCCACCCGTGCCGAAATGTACCGTCAATCCTCCGGCCGAAATCAAAACCAATGCCGACTTGGTTTACACCATTTCCGCCTACAAAACCGCTTTCCAGCAGTGCCGCCTCTACCGCGACACCCTCGCCGCCTGCCTCCATCAAGAAGAGGAGACGGAAAAATGACCGATTTCATCGACCGCGCCTGCGAGCTGGAAGAAATGCAACGCGCCCATGCCTTGGCACGACAAGCCGACCGCGCCGAGCAAAACTACCCCTCCGCCTATGAGTGCGAAGAATGCGGCGAACCCATCCCCGAAGCGCGCCGCCAAGCCGTCCCCGGCTTCCGCCTCTGTATCGACTGCCAACGAGACCAAGAAAAACATGGAAAAACCAGCTTTACTGCGCGCTGAAATCCAAAAGCATCTGCCGGAGCTGCGCCAAAATCCCGACAAGCTGACGATGTTCGTGACCAACGGGCAAATCATCGCCTCGAAAGGCACATTGAGCCACGAGACAAAATACCGTCTAAGCCTCATGATTACCGACTTTACCGGAAACATCGACGTCTTAAACGCCGTCGTCATCGCCTGGCTGCAAGAAGAAAACCCCCAAATCATCGGCCCGGGCGCAACCACGCCGACAGATTACAGTTTCGAGGTTGAGCTTTTGAGCAACAACACCTGCGACATCCTGATTGAGTTAAACCTGACCGAGCGCACCACCGTGTTGACTGACGACAACGGCAACATCGTCATCGGCCAGCCGCGCAATGCCAATCACAATGACCTGATGACCGCGCTAGGAATCGGTGAGAGCAGAAAATGACCGCCGATGCTTTAAATCTCTACGTCAAGAACATCGACGAATACATTGCCAGGCTCTCCCCGAGAGAGCTGCGCCGACTGAAAAGCGATATTGGCAAAGTCGTCCTCAAAGCCAACCGCCAGCGCATCCGCGCCAACGTCGAGCCTGAAGGCAACGCCATGACGCCGCGCGCCGGTCACGACGAAGAAGGCAGGAAGCTCAAAGACGGCGAGCGGCTCAAAGTCGGCCAGCGCTTTGTCTATCTCTCCGGCAAACACGCCGGACGAATCCGCCAATTTAAAAACATCAAGACCGCCGCATCAGCCGCCAAGAAAACACGACCCGATACGGCAGCCTATGATCCGCAGTATGAGTGGGGCTACGAATTGGAAACGCGCGGCGTGTCAAAATTCAACCGCGACTACATCCGCGTCTTAGACGGCAAGCCCACCAAAGAGCGGCTGAAGACGCGGATGTTTACCAAAATCCACCGCGCCAAATACCTGCAATCAAAAAAATCAACAGCTTGGGCATCGCCATCAAATTCGTCAGCGACCTGACCGCCTACATCGCCGCCGCCCACCAATACGGCGACGACGGCCGCCCCGAGCGTCATCTCTTAGGTTTCAGCGATGACGACCTCGAAGTCATCGAGAATCTCGTCATCAGCCACATGGCAGACCACGAATAAAAAGGCCGTCTGAACCCGTTGTCAGACGGCCTCTCTTTTAAAAAAAACCATCAAAACCGCCAAAAATAGAAAAACCGCGTTTCCGTTGCCAAACTATGCCCATCCACACGCACGCGAACACAAACCCAATGACCGCCGAACTCAACAGAAAAATCGCCAATATCATCAAGCAGGGCGTGATTGCCGAATCAGACCCTGCGCGCGCATTGGTACGCGTGCAGCATGGCGAGCTGACGAGCGACTGGCTGCCCTATTTCGTCCCATTCGCCGGCGGAGTTTCCGTCCATCGCCCCCCGAGCGTCGGCGAAAACTGCATCATCTTGTCGCCAAGCGGCGAGACCGCCAACGGCCTGGTTTTGTGCGGCATGGCATCGGCCTCATTCCCAAGCCCTGCCCAATCGGCTGACGAGACCGTCGTCAAATTCCCCGACGGCGCAATCATTAATTACAACCACGGCGCTGGCCAAATGACATTAAAAGCCGTCGCCAAACTGACCATCGACGCGCCCGACACCCTAATCACAGGCAACGTCGTCATCAAAAAAATGACAACCAGCAACGGCCTGCTGACCTATACAGCAGGCATGAGCGGCAGCGGCGGCGACGGCGGTGGCACAACCATCAAGGGCGAAATCAACCACGAAGGCACGCTGACCAATACCGGAAAAATTGAATCCAATGGCATCGTCCTCGATACCCACATTCACACCGGCGACAGCGGCGGCAAAACAGGCAAACCCGAATGACCAACAGCGAAACAGGCCGTCAAATCGGCCTCTACGACCACATCCGCCAATCAATAAAAAACATTCTATTCACGCGCATCGGCACGCGCCTGATGCGCGAAGAATATGGCAGCCTGCTGCCCGAATTATTAGACCAACCCATTACCCCTGCCCTGCTCTTGCAATGTCAGGCGGCAGCCATCGCCGCACTGGCAAAGTGGGAGCCGCGCATTGAAATTCAGGCTGCCACCGTATCGGCGGCAGACGCCAACGACGCAAAAGTCATCATCAACATCGAAGCCGTCAACATCTCGACCGGCACACTTGAGACATACAGCATCAGGAAGTAAAAAAATGCCGCAAATTGCCGACCTGTCAAAAATCCCAGCCCCCGACGTCATCGAAGAGATTGACTTCGAGAAAATACTTGCCACGCGCAAGGAGCGATTTATCAACGAATACCAAACGCCTGCCGAGCGCGACTATTGGCGCAAGGTTTTAGAGCTGGAATCCGAGCCGGTTGTCAAATTGCTGGAAGAATGCGCCTACTCCGAAATGCTCATGCGCCAAGATTTCAACGAGCGCGCGAAAGGCTTGATGTTGGCATACGCCAGCGGCAGCGACTTAGACCAGCTCGCTGCCAATGTCGATATTCAGCGCCTCGTCATTACCGAGGCGGACTACACCGTCGAGCCGCCCATCCAGCAGGTTTAGAATCCGACGAATCATTGCGCCGCCGCGTGCAAGGCGCATTTGAAACGCTGACCACGGCAGGCAGCGAAGAATCATATTACCAACACGCCAAATCAGCGCACGGCCAAGTCGCCGACATCGCCGTCATCAGCCCGAGCGGCGCGGTTGTCGATATTGTTGTCCTATCGAATCAAGCAGGCGGCGTGCCGTCTGAAGCCGTCATCAAAGCCGTGACAGAGGCCGTCAATGCCAAATACCGCCGCCCGACCGCCGACCGCGTGACAGTCAAGGCCGCCCAAATCATCGAGTATCAAATCAACGCTCAAATCATCGTCTATCCGACCCCCGACTATGAGCCGATTTTGGAAAACGCGCGCGCGCGTATGCGCGAAGCCGTGGACGAAAATTTCAAATTAGGCCGCGACGTTGACCTCTCTATGATTTATGCCGCCCTGCGCGTCGAAGGCGTGCAGAGCGTCGTCATCAGCCAACCAGCCGCCGCTATGCCGGTCACACAATATCAGGCGGCCTTGTGTACGCAAATCAACGTAAGCTACGGCGGCCAAAATGAATAAATACCAAACCGCCCAGCCATCAACGCGGACGGCCTTTGAAAAAAAATTCGGTGAAGCCGAAATCTACCCCGTCCCCTACGCCGTCGTCTCCGACCTCTGGAACCCCGACCGAATCCCAGCCCACCTGCTGCCGTATCTCGCCTGGGCATTGTCGGTTGACTACTGGAATGACACATGGGACGAGCAGCGCAAACGCGACGTCATCAAATCCGCCTACCGTACCCATAAATTTAAAGGCACAAACGGCGCGATCGAAGAAGCCCTCAAGCCATTCGGCGTGACCGCCAAGATTACAGAATGGTTTCAGACCAAGCCCATCGGCTCGCCTGCCAGTTTCGGCTTGACCCTGATGGCAGAAGAAGCCATCAGCCAAGCCGACTATCAGGAAATGCTGCGCATCGTCCAAAAGGTTAAGCCGGTCAGCCGTCATTTAAGCGGTTTTACTGTCGGCGTAATTACCAGCGGCAAACTCAAAGCCAGCGGCATTACCATCAGCGGCCAGCGCACGACAATTTACCCATACATAAAGCCGCAAATTAATTTATCCCCGGCAGGCCGAGCCGCCGACGCATTACAACAAATCGACGTCACCACAATCAATCCGAAAGCCAACCCATGAGCCAACAATACTACACCCTCGTCACCAACATCGGCGCCGCGCGCATTGCCAAAGCGACCGCATTAGGCACAGTCGTCAACTTGAGCCAGATGGCAGTCGGCGACGGCGGCGGCAAACCCATCACGCCGTCAGCCACAGCCACAGCCCTGACGCGCGAAGTGTATCGCGCAAGCCTCAATATGTTGGAGGTTGACGAGAACAACCAAAAGCAAGTCATCGCCGAGCTGCTTATTCCTGAAGAAGAAGGCGACTTCACGATCCGCGAAGTCGGCCTCTTTGACAACAACAACAACCTGATCGCCATCGGCAGCATCGCCGACAGCTACAAGCCTCGCCTCTCCAGCGGCACGGCAAGCCAGCAAATCATCCGCATGGTCATTCAAATCGACAACACCGACGCCGTCGGCCTCAAGGTTGACCCGGCTGTCGTTTTGGCGACACGCGAATTTGTTGAGCAAACCGTAAATAAAAAATTCGGCAACGTCGCCTACCGCGTACCAAGCATTGCCGCCCTGCGCGAATTTAACAAGCCCGGCGCATCCGTCGTCATCGTCGAAAACTATCATGACGGCATCAACGGCGATGGCGGCGTGTTTGTCAAATCCGACAATCAAGCCCTTGCCGACAATGCCGCCACAGTCATCGTCGGCGAATCCGGCACACGCTGGCTGCGCCAATACACCGCCTTGAGCATTCGCGATTTTGGCTTTGCCGAATCAAAAAACAACGCCGCCGAGACCATCGAAGCAGCCGAGCGCGCCGCGTTGGGCGTGTTTGTCGATTGCTTAGGCTTAAAAATCGACACAAATAAAAAATATCAAACAAAAAACAAATACGGCAACGGCCAATTTACCGTCAACGGCGCAACCGTTGATATGCCATATCAGCCTATCCGCAGCGGCATCGGGCGATTTATTAGCGGCACAGGCGCAGCCGCAAATCTCAAGTCCAACGAATGGACAGGCACAGGAATCATCGTCATTGGCGAGGGCGCGATGGCAAAAACCGAGAAATGCGTTTCCGGTATCGCCATCGGCGACCGCGCGCAGGGCTTTTCGCGCATCAGCCGCGACAACATCGCCATCGGCGCAGACAGCCTGATCAACGTGCAAGCCGAGACAGAATGGTACGACCAGTCAAAAATGGCAGGAACGCGAAACATCGGCATCGGCAGCAATTCCGGCCGAGGAATCACAAGCGGTTTTTCAAATGTCTCAATAGGCCGCAACGCCGGGCAAGGCTTGGGCGAAGGCTCATCAAATATTGCACTTGGCGCAGGCGCGCTGGCAGGGACGGCACCAGTCGGTTTGAGCGGCGACATCGAAGTTTTCTGGCCGTCTCCAACATCGAAAACAATCGCAATCGGCGAGGCCGTCTTGCAAACATATCAAGGCCGCGCCGCTCAAACCGCAATCGGCGGCAACGCGGCAAGAAATATGAAAACCGCCGAGAAAGTGACCGTCATCGGCGCGAACGCAATGGAAAGCCTCGAACAAACCGCGCCCCAAACGGCGGAAATGTTGTCTGGACAGGCACAGAAACAGGCAGTTACACACAATCGGCGGATACTATTACCTTGACATTTAATAATATTCGTGGGGCTAAGGTTAACTATTGGGTAGGCATTCGCCTGACATCAGGAGCGGCGCAAACCTTACAAAACGACGTTATACCCGTGAAAGTAGTATCGGTTGGCGGCAATACTCTGACAATTCGCAGCTCAAAAGAGCTGACTGCCTCCGGCTCTGCCGAGCTGAAGTTCGTTTTTTCTGATACCTCATCAGCAACCCTAAACGAAGAGCTGACAGTCATCGGCACGAACGCCATGAATAAGGCAGTCACCGCAGGTTATTCGACCATCATCGGCGCAGATGCTGCGTTAGCAGGGTCAGAATATAAAAAAACTACCGCCATTGGCGCGTCAGCCTTGAGAAACGGCACGCATAATTCAAGCGTTGCCGTCGGTTACTGGAGCGCGCCGACAATCAGCAGCGAACAATGCGTATTCGTCGGTGAATCTTCGGGTTATCGAAACGTGCAAGGCGATGTTTTAAGCGGAAAAATCACAAACTCTATTGCTATTGGCTACGGCGCGCGAATCAACGGTAACAACGAAATCCAAATCGGCGGTTCAGGTCAAACACTTTATGCCCCGACCGCTGTCAACATCCGCTCCGACGGCCGCGATAAAACCGACATCAAACCGATTTCAGACGGGCTGAAATTTGTCATGAAACTGAAGCCGGTCACAGGCTACTACGACCGCCGTGATGCCTACGTTGACGAGCTTTTCCAATACCTACCAGAAGAAGAGCGCGCCGCCAAAGTGCGTGAATGGTGGAAGAACCCAACCAAAGACGGCAGCCATAAAGAAGAGCGTCTCCAGCATTGGTTTATTGCCCAAGACATCGCCGAGCTGGAGCAAGAGTACGGCCGCCTGCCTATGGTCAACATCAAAAACGACACCTACACCATTGAATACGAAACTTTTATCCCGGTTTTGACGAAAGCAATCCAAGAGTTGGCCGAAAAGGTTGAGAAATTGGAAAACGAAAACAAGGAATTAAAAAATGACAAGATGCGTAATTGATTTAGACGGCCTGTTTGTGGAAGAGCAATATTTTGACGATGGCCGTCAAAGTATCGAGGCCGAAGTGCCGGCGCTGCAAGAAAAACAAGCGGCACGATGGACGGGCGAGAGCTGGGAAATTTTCCCCGATTTTCGCGGCGAAGTCGTCTTTACAAAAGACGGCGAGAAAGTATGGAAAGAAATCGGCAGTTTGCCTGATGGCGTCAGCCTGACCCCGTTGGAAACGGCAAATTTGGCAGATTTAAAAGCCGATCTGCTGACAAAACTCAACGCGGCCGCCCAAACATTTGTTAACGCCCACTCCGGCGCGAGCCAAGTCCCCGATTTCGAGCTGGCGACATGGCCGCTCCAGTCAACCGAGGCGCAGGCGTGGGCGGCCGATAAATCCGCCCAGACCCCAAATTCTTGACGGCATCGCCGCCGCGCGCGGTTTGGACAAAGACAAACTCAAGGCCGCCGCTTTAAAAAAAGCCCTGGCATATTCCGCCCTGTCTGCCATTGTTGCCGGTCAGCGCCAAGCAATCCAAGACCAAATCGAGGCTGCCAAAACCAAATCAGCCTTAGATAAAATCAAAATCGAGTTTAAACTGCCGGAGGCCGTCTGAATGAGCAAAGTTTATTTGGCATTGTACAAAGGCCGCAAACAAATCAAATCGCCCAAAGACATCATCTACCGCGTGACAGACTGGGCCATCCGCAAAGCGACGCGCGGCGAATATTCGCACTGCGAAATCGCCATCCGACTGCCTGACGGTCAGTTTGACTGCTACACATCATCTCATCGGGACGGCGGCGTCCGTTGCAAGCGCATGGAGCTGCCCTCTGACAAGTGGGATTTAATCGAGCTGCCCAAGCCCAATCTGACCTACGGCCGCGCGATGAAGCTATGGCGCGAAACAAAAGGCAAAAAATACGACCTGTCAGGCGTTTTGGCCGTGAAGTCGGTTTTCCGCCGCTTGAAATTCCGACAATCGCCGGATAAATGGTTTTGCTCCGAATGGTGCGGCGCTGTCATCGGCTTTGGCGAGCCGTCAAAATATTCGCCGTCCGACCTTGCTGCCGCCATGAAGCAAGACCAATTTTAAAAAATCCCCAAAAAATCCCACGCGCTCGCCTCACGCGTGGGATTAATTTTTAATAGTGTATCAATCGTCCAACCCACAAAAAGGAAGCCCCAATGGCAGAAGCAAACCGCCATCATGGAATCACAGCCAACGAATACACCGAAGGCGTGCGCAGCATCAGCGACATCTCGACAGCCATCATCGGCATGGTTTGTACCGCCGAAGATGCCGACGCAAATATTCCCACTCAATACGCCAGTTTTCTCGACCTCCGCCTATGACCTGCTCGCCAAAGCTGGCACAAAAGGCACACTCGCCAAATCCCTCGACGCCATCGTTGACCAAGCCGACGCGCAAGTCGTCATCGTGCGCGTTGCCGAAAGTAAAAACACCGAAGAACAAAAAGCCAACGTCATCGGCACAGCCGAGGGCGGCAATTACACCGGCCTCAAAGCCCTGCGCCGCGCCAAAGCCGTGACAGGCTATACCCCAAAAATCTTGGGTGTGCCGGAACTCGACAGCCAAGACGTTTTGACGGAATTGGTAGGCGTTGCCCAAGCGACGCGCGCTTTTGCCTACGGAAGCGCAGGCGGCAATCCCGACATCACAGAAGTGGGCAATTACCGCAAAAACTTCGGCCAGCGTGAGCTGATGTTGATTGACAACGAATTTATGGCATTCGATCCGACAACCAAGAAAACCGAAACCGCCGCAACGATTGCGCGCGTCTTAGGTGCGCGTGCCAAACTCGACAAAAATGTCGGCTGGCATAAGTCAATCTCAAACACCGAAATCAACGGCGTCAGCGGCTTGAAATTCGCGCGCAGCTTCGACCTTTTGGACAAAAACTGCGACGCAAACACCCTCAACAACAAAGACGTCACTACCCTAATCCGCGAAGACGGCTTCCGCGTTTGGGGCAACCGCACCTGCACCAATGACAGCATGATGGCTTTTGAAGTCGCCACGCGTACCGCTCAAATCATCCAAGAGACCATCGCTTCTGCCTTCATGTGGGCGCTCGACAAGCCGATGCACAAAAGCCTGCTGGAAGACATCATCATGGCCATCAACGCCAAATTGGCGCAATACGTCAACAAAGGCTACATCTTGGGCGCGCGTGTATTCGTTGATAAAACCCTCAATACCTCAGAAACCGTCCAAGCCGGTCAATTCACAATCAGCTACGAGTTCACATGGGTGCCTCCACTGGAAAACATGGTTTTCAACCAACACGTCACTGACACATTCTTTGTTAACTTGGTTGATAAAGTCATCACATTTGCCAACACCCTGAAACCGACTACCGTCTAGGCCGTTTGAAAGGAAACCCACCTTATGAAAATGCCAAAAGTCCTTAAAGGCTTCAACCTCTTCGTCGATGGAGAGAATCAATACGGCGTCACCGTCGACATCACGCGCCCCAAAATCGCCCGTCAAACAGAAACCTACACGCCGGGCGACGGAATGATAGAAATGACCGTCGTCCACGGCTTTGAAAAGCTAACGATGGAAATCACGTCAAAAGGCTACGATGCCGACATGCTCAAGTCTATGTCTAGCAGCATTGCCGGCAAGTTGCTGCGCTACCAAGGCGCGCTGCAAGAAGAAGACGGCACCGGCTACCAAACATTAAAAGGCGAAGCACGTGGCCGTATTACCGAAGCCGACCCCGGCAGCGACAAACAAGGCGAAGGCGACGAACATAAATTTACCGTCGAGCTTGTCTACTGGAAAGAAAGCGTGGACGGCAGCCCTATCGTCGAAATTGACGTCTTTGGCAACAAAGCCGCTTTCGGCGGCCAAGACGAACGCGCTGGCCTGCGCGCCGCTTTGGGCTTGTAATGAAAACCAAGAATCTGGCCATCTACCAGGGCGACACCCATCTTTTCAAAATTGCCCTGTCTGACGAAAAAGGCGAGCCGTTGCAAACCGACGGCCTGTCTTTTGCGTTGGCCGTCAAATTCACCGACGGCGAAACCATCACGCCCGAGCTGACCGTTGACGGCAACATCGTCAGCCTGCTGTTTCCCTCCGCCATGACCGCCGCCATCACGCACACAACCGCCGAATACGACCTCCGCGCCATCAGCGGCCAGTACGTCAAGACTTATTTGCGCGGAAATCTGCACATCACGCCGAGCATCACGCCCGTGACAGCGGGAGAAGGCGGAGAAATCCGCGAAGAAGCCGTCAGCGTGACCGTTTCCGAAGCTGCCATCATCCGCACGGCTGGCAACCAAAGCCAGACGGTATACGACGACAGCGACATCAAGCAACGGCTGACTACCTTGGAGAGCCGTCAAGACAGCGACACTATCTACGACGACAGCGGCATCAAGCAACGGCTGACTACCTTGGAGAGCCGTCAAGACAGCGACACTATCTACGACGACAGCGACATCAAGCAACGGCTGACTACCTTGGAGAGCCGCCAAGACAAAGACACCGTTTTCGACGATAGCGAACTGAAACGCCGCCTTGCCGCGCTGGAAGGACGCCAAGACCAAGACACCGTCTTTGACGACAGCGAGCTGAAACGCCGCCTTGCCGCGCTGGAAAACCGACCAGCCCCAAAAGCAGAATCGCCATATAGTGAAATACAGGAAGGCTATATCGCGCGTGAGAATTTCGGCTTTGTTCCCGAAAACAACACGCCGGCCACAGTGTCTTTCCCCAAACCATTCAGCCGCCGCCCCGATATTTTCGAGGCTTGCTTAGACATCCGCAGCAATTCGGCGCGCTTGCAATATATCCAAAACGTGACCGCGTCAGGCTTTGACCTGGCAACCAATTACAGCCCAGAGTTAAAAGGCGTTTGGTATCGCGCCGCAATTTTAAAATCCCAATAGGAGCAACCCATGCAAACCATCAAAATCAACGACGACAACACCCTGTCAATCGAGCTTTCCACCGGCGAGCGCTACACCCTGCGCGAGCCGCTGGCCAAAGACATGGAGGGCTTAGGTCAAGATTTGATTAAAGTCAAACATACCGACACCGTCCAAAAGCTGCTGGGCAAAATCTCAACGCCGCCGCTGACGCGTATCGCCTATGGCAAATTGAGCATGTCAGACGCTCAAGTCTTAAATGTTGCCATTGATTTTTTTCAGCGCCGCCGTCAGCCAGAGCCGAGATGGAGGCAGCCTTGCAGGACTTGGGCTACTCCCAAAGCTCAAATTCCGAGCAGACCACGTCGGCAGAATCCTAAGCGACGAAGCCGACATCTATCAGGCGGCGGCAGACGAAGAGAAAAAGTATTACACCCTAATCAACGACTGCCTCGCCCAATGCGCGGCGACCTTCGGCAGCCTCGACAAGTTTGAGCAGTGCAACATCGCCGAGCTGATTGAGTGGACGCACAAGGCAATTCAAATCAACACGCCCGAAGAATAAACAAAGGCCGCCTGAATATTTCAGACGGCCTTTTGTAATCAAAAAACAGGAAACATCATGTCTAAAAGCCTCGAATTAAAAATCATCATGTCGGCGACCGACAAAGCCAGCGCGGCTTTCAAAAAGCTGCGAAGCGCAGGCGATGTATTGGGGCAGACCCTCGATAAGCTCGAAGGCGAGATGAAAGGCTACGAGCGCGCGCAAACAAGGCTGACGCAACGCGTGCAGCTAACTGCAAAAATAAAAGAACAAACCAAAGCCCTGATGGAAAACAGGCTTGCCCAAAAAGCAATAAAAGACGAAATCGCCAAGACAGGCGTGCCAACCAAAGCGCAGGCGCGAAACTTGGAAAAACTGCAAGCCGCCCAAGAAAAACTGCAAAATAGCCAAAGCCGCTACCAACAAAAAATCGAAGAAATCAACGCCGAGCTGAAAAAACACGGCGTCGTCACAAAAGACGCGGCGGCCGCGCAAAAACAATTAGAGCAAGCCGCGAAGAAAACCGAAGCCGCCATGCAACGACAACAGAAAGCGATGGCGGCACGAGATAAAGCCGCCGCCGCTAAAGCCCAAATGACAGAAGCAGGAATGCGCGCCGTCGGCCTGATGTACACCGCGCGCGGCATCGCCGACACCACGCGCAACGTCCTCTCCGCGCCGGTCAAAGCCTACGCCGACACAGAAACCGCCTCCACCGACCTGCGCGCCGCCATGATGGACAATACCGGAAAAGTCTCCGCCCAATACAAAGACATCGACAATCTGGCCACACGCTTGGGCGACCGCCTGCCGGGTACGACCGCCGATTTTAAAAACCTGATGACCATGCTGATCCGTCAAGGCATGAGCGCGCAGACCGTCTTGGGCGGCACAGGCGAAGCCGCCGCCCTCTTGGCCGTACAACTCAAAAAAAGCCCCGAAGCCGCCGCCGAGATGGCCGCCAAGCTGCAAGACGCAACGCGCGGCACAGAAAAAGAAATGCTGGCAATCATGGACCAAGTCCAACGCCTCTACTACGCAGGCACGGACGACACCAACATTTTAGGCGCGTTTTCCAAACTCTCCCCTGCTCTCGATACCCTAAAAATCAAGGGCGAATCCGCCATGAAAATGATGTCTCCGCTCGTCGGTATGCTTGACCAAGCAGGCTTGTCGGGCGAATCGGCAGGCAATGCGTCGCGCAAGGTATTCACGCGCATGATGGATACAGAGAAAATCGCCAAAGTCACAGACGGAACAGGCATTTCCCTTAATTTTACCGACGGCAAAGGCGAATTTGGCGGCTTGGACAAAGCATATGAGCAGCTCGCCAAACTCAAAGCCGTCAATACAGAGCAACGCCTCCAGATTCTGCAAGGCATCTTTGGAGATGATGCCGAGACGCTGCAAGCCCTGAATACGATGATCGAAAAAGGCAAGGCAGGCTACGAAGAGTTTGCCAAAAAAATGGAAGCGCAAGCCAGCCTCAATCAGCGCGTCAACGACCAATTAGGCACGCTGACCAACTTATGGGACGCGACGAGCGGCACGTTTACCAACTTTTTAGCCAAAATGGGCGAATCCATCGCGCCCGAATTAAAAAATCTGACCAAATGGATCGGCGACGTTAACGAAAAATTAAGCAACTGGGCCGCCCAAAATCCCGAGACCGCCAATACCATCATGAAAATCGTCGCCGCCGTCGGCATCTTCCTGACTGCTATCACAGGCATAGGCGCGGCCATTTCCGCCGTCCTCGTCCCCATCGCCTTGGCTAAATTCTCATTCTTCAGCCTCTTTGGCGTCTTTTCGGGCGACGGAGGCGCGATTTCCACGATTATCGGCTGGCTTGGCCGTCTAGGCATGGCGCTGCTAGGCTTTGGCGCAAAAGCGGCGGTTTTCCTCGTGACCAATCCATTCGGCTGGGCAATCCTCGCCGTCACTGCAATCGTTTTGCTTTGGCGCAACTGGGAAACAGTCAAAGCCGCCCTGATTGCAGGCTGGGAATGGATTAAAAAAGTATTCCAGCAAAATCCCCTGCTCGCCGCCTTTACCGGCCCGATCGGCTGGCTCATTGCCTTGCTCGCAAACTGGAATAAAGTCAAAGCCGCCTTGATTAGCGGCTGGGAATGGATTAAAAAAACATTTTCAGGAAACAATCCCATCTCCATCGCCATGACTGCCGCAATGGGTCCCATCGGCGCAGTCATTAATAGTTTCCGGATTCTGCGCTCCGCTGCCGCCTCCGCATGGGAATGGCTCAAAAAAGCGGTATCCATCAAAGCCCCATCAACGCCGCCCAGCATCGGCATTCCCAATCGCGGCTTTTCCGTCGGCGGCTACACAGGCGCAGGCGGCGTCCACGAAGCCGCAGGCGTTGTACACAAAGGCGAAGTCGTCTTTAACCAGCGCGACGTCGCAAAATTCGGCGGCTGGCAGGCAGTCGAAGCCATCCGACGCGGCGGCGCAGGCGTACTCGCCAACATCGGCAACCGCTTAGGACTGGGCTTTTCAGACGGCCGCAAATCCGCCCTGCCCAGCCCTACCCGATTTAATGCCGCGCCCCACGCCGTCAGCATGGCAGGAGACAACATCACAATCAACGTACACGCCGCGCCGGGCATGAGCGAGCAGAGCCTCGTCAACGCCATTATGGCAAGGCTCAACGAGCGCAGCCAAGCCAAGCAGCGCCGCCGCAATTCCTCATTTTTCGATAAGGACTAAATCATGGTTTTATTAGGCAGCATAGGAATGTTCGTCTTCCTGATGCGCACCATCCCTTTCAACCAATACAGCCGCAGCCAGGCATGGCGACACCCAAACCAATCAACCGTCGGCACCATGCCGCCTGCCCAATTTACAGGCAAAGACCCCGAAGAAATGACCATCGAAGCCGAGCTGCGCCCCGAAGTCACAGGCGGCACAGGCAGCATCGAAGCCCTGCGCATGATGGCGGCTACCGGCAAGCCCTACACCCTCATCATGGGACACGGCAAAATCATGGGAAGCTACGTCATCACCAACATCCAAGAGCGCGGCAGCCAGTTAAACCAAGACGGCAGCGCGCGCGCCCTCTCGTTTTCCATGAGCCTGAAGAAAGTTTCCGACAAATCGCTGGGCCTCGAAGGCGCAGCCCTCAACGTCGCCGTCTCCGTCGTCAGAAATCTGACAGGGATTTAAACCATGCAATTAAATTTTGATTCCATCAGCGCCGCCGCCCAAAAAGCCGCCGCCAAAATCTTTGACGAAGTCAGCGGAAAAAACGCCCGACATCTCACGCCAGTGGCCGAGCTGACCATAGACGGCCGCCGCTTTGGCACGCAGGCAATGAGCCGCATCATCAGCATCAGCCTGACCGACAAGCGAGGCTTTGAAGCCGACGAGCTGACCATCGAACTGGACGACCACGACGGCACAATCGCCATCCCAAAAACAGGCAGCAAAATCACGCTCAAGCTGGGCTACCAAGAAACTGGCCTCGTCGAAAAAGGCGAATATCTCGTTTCCGAATTTACCGCATCAGGCAGCCCCGACGTCCTAAGCATTACCGCGCGCGCCGCCGACCTCGCCGAAGCCCTCGCCGAGCAAGTCGAGAAAAGCTGGCACAAACAGACGCTCTACCAAATCATCGAGACCATCGCAAAAAAACACAAATACGAATACATCATCAGCAAAGACTACCAAAACACAAAAATCGAACACATCGACCAAACCAACGAATCAGACGCGTCATTTATGAGCCGCCTCGCCGAGCAGTACGACGCCATTGCCACCGTCAAAAACGGCAAGCTCTTATTTATACCGGCAGGCGAAAGCCAAACCGCCAGCGGCCAGCCCATCCTGCCCACCACCATCACGCGCGCCAGCGACGACAGCCACAGCTTTACCTACTCCAGCAGCAACAGTTATCAGGCCGTGCGCGCCTACTACACCGACAAAAAGACCGGGCAAAAAAAAGAAGTCCTCGTCAACAAAGACAACGCCTACCCCAATAAAAAAACAGTCAGCGAGACAAAAATCATCAAAGGAAAAGCCGTAAAAGGCAAAACCCAAAAAGGCAAAGCCACCAAGGGCAAGACGGTAAAAGGCAAAAAAGGCAGGCAATACACAACAAAAAAAGTCACGACAACAAAAACCGTGATCGACAATCGCAAAGTCAACACTGAAGGCCAAAAAATCAAAACCCTGCGCCATCTGTATGCCACCGAAAGCGGCGCATGGTCAGGCGCGCGCGGCGCGTTTAAAAAAATCCAGCGCGGCGTCGCCGAATTTAGCATTACGCTGGCAGTCGGCCGCCCCGACCTCTACCCCGAAACGCCTGCCGTCGTCAAAGGCTTCAAGCCAGAAATAGACGCGGAGGCTTGGCTGATTACCGAGGTTTCGCATAAAATCGACAGCGGCGGTTATACCGCAGGCATACAGTTTGAAGCGCGCATCGTCCCCGACATCACGCTATACGAAGACGCGCCGACAAACAACTTTCAGCCTACAGGCGAAACAACGGAGATTATAAAAAATGGAAAACAAAGCTCATGATCCATATTCATGGATTGACAGACAAATCCAATACTGGCAACAAAAAAGCCGCGAAGCCAGCGAAGCCGCCGACATCGAGGCATTCAATCAAGCCGAGCGCGAACTCGCCAATTATCAAGCCATGCGCAAAATAAAATATTAGACCAACAAAAAGGCCGTCTGAAATTCAGACGGCCTCTGTTTTAATTCGATTTCCGCTCAAGATATTGCAGCAGCCGCAGCCATTTCGTGTGCGGCATATTCGCATAGCTGCTCAACGCCGGGCTGGCTTCCCATCGCTGCGCGGTTGTCAAAGACGTTTCCGTAATATTCGCGACGGCCTGCTGCGTCAGCCCATGTTTTAGACGCAGGGCTTTGAGATTGTTGGGCGTATAGCCTAATTCAAAATTCTTGATCATATAAGCTCCCGTGTCGGCGTGATAAGCTCGTCAATCACGCGATGTAATGCCTCAAATTTAGGCTGTTGCAGCGCGCGCAAATCGGCAAATAAAAAAGCTAACTCGTCTTCATCGTCTGCACTGATTGCCTGCTTGATTTGAGAGAGTAGGCTCAAATAATCCTGCTCCCACTTATCTGCCCAATCATGCGCCATTTCGCGGCGCGCCTCTCGTTTTTGGCTCTTTTTGAGCCGCTCTGTAATGCTTGTTCTACCTTTTGCCATAATGCCCCCAAAACAAAAGCCGCTTGATAAATCAGGCGGCTTTTGCAATTCGCATCAAAAAAGATTGATGATATTTAATATAACTTCTTTAGTTTCAACACGCAGCCCAATGGGCTGAATAATAAGGTTGACTTTAAGCCTAATCATCAACCTTGTCAATGACTTTATGATGTTAATTCGCGCCATGCCTCTGTATGGCCATATTCTTTTTGCTCATACATCAAATCAATGATGACGGCGAGATTTTTTTAGCTGTTGATTTTTTTCAATCAATTCTTTTTGGGAGTTTGTCCCAAAGGCTTTTTAAAAGTTTGATGATATTGACCGATTTTGCTGATAGATTTTTGATTTGGCGTATTTCATTTTTGACCTTCCTGCTGCCTGAAGGCGAGTATTGAAAAATTAATTAAAAAAAGCCCAAGAAATTTAAAAATAAGGTTTTTTTCTTTTTGAGAGCATCTCTTCGCGCGCTGCCAGAATTTTGCCGATGCGTTGGTATTTTAAAAAGTCATCCGCACCTAAAACAGATTTTTCGTCAATCATCGCGCGGCCAAAGAATCCATGAGGTTGGGCGGCTTGATTAAGTTTTTCGTTAAATTCGTCTTGGGCTTTTTTAAAGCTTGGCAAATGTAGTCATTTTCAGGGTTAAATTTAGAAAAAAGAACTTTGCGTGCTTCGCTGCTCATGGTTTTTAAAAGATTCGCTTTCATTTTTTGCTCCTATCCGCCCGTAGGCGGTCAGTTGGTTAATCATGTTTGGCAGACCTTGCTGTCTGTCCATGTGTGTATATTACCGCGTTTAATGCGGTAATGCAAGAGGTAATTTGTCAATTTATGTAAAATCCACATCTTCCGCCAACATCACATCATCGGCAACCACGCGCGCGCAGGCTGCCTTTAGGCTTTCTTGCCATTCAGCCGTCAATTCGGGGCGGTTTGAATCAAGAAAAATAAAATCAGACAAAAACACGCCGATATTCGAGCGGTAGGCAAGGCGGTAGGTTGCCTCGTCTTGCACCAAATCGCCGCTGACGCCGTGACTGGGAAGAAGTCCGACATAATCATCGGAAAACGATTTGCGCGCCAAAAATCGCGGATAGCGCGTATAAACGACAAACTCGTCATTCTCCGCCCTCGCCTCGCCGTGGATGACGGCAGGATAGCGGTTGAAAGCGTTGTTTTTACTCATGATGACCTTTCAGAAAAGCCGCCCTGTTTCAGGCGGCCGGTTGCTTATGCTTCAAAAATTTTATTGCCGTTGGTGGCTGCCAAGAAATCTTTTTGTTTCAGCGGCAGGCGGTTGTATTCGCTCTCGTCGATTTCAAAAGCGCGGATAGAGACGCCGTCGGAGCTTTCTGCAAACGCTTTCAGTTTTTCAACAAATTCAGCCATCGCAGGGGCTTCGTCGTTAAACAGAAAAGCGCGGTATTGGCCGTCTAAAGATTCGATGGTTGCTTTGGCGGCCAAGTGTTCGTTGATGGAAGATACTTCAGAATTGATGATGTTGGCGAGGCGGCGTTTTTCAGTTTGAGAAACTTTGGCGAAGCCGTTGAAAGAAGTGAAGATGATGACACGTTTAAACATTTTGATTTCCTTTCGGTATTTATCCCTGAATCCGTCAAGGTGTCGGGGAGGCGTCTGCCGTCCATGTGTGTATATTACAGCACCAAATGCGGTAATGCAAGCACTTTTTCAAAAAAAATCACACGGACGGCATTTTTTTATTCTTCCAGCGACAAACTGAACATAACAGGCATACCCGGCGTGATGGCGATACCATATGTGATGCCATCTTCAGTATAAGAATCCTTTGCTTGTTCCTCCGGATTCTTATTGAAATCCTCCGCCAGTTTGACGCTCATTTTCAAAAGTTTGGCGGCCAGTTCCTTACTTTTTGCCGAGCCGTCGGCAACAGGTGCGGTCAAAATGGCGATGGATTTGCCAAACAAGCCCAGCAATTCGGCGCCGTCACCTGTTGCCGACGGCGCGGCAAGAATGAGTATTCCACGCGGCTTTTTGTTTTCCGGGCTTGCCGAGATAATCATGCTTAGGCTTTCGGCAGCAGTATGCTGATAAACAAGATTGACCGAGTCTTTCTCGCCGGTTGGCTGGGCATTTTTCGGGATAGGCTTCGTTTTCGGGTAATCAAAAAGCGCCATTTGGCGGTTGATCCGTTGGCGCAGCTCTTCAAAGCTGATAGGCAGCTCTTTTTTAGGCGTGTTGATGGACAAATCATAGCCTTTCTCGCTGGTAGGCTTCGAGGCGCTGTCATCGGCTTGCAGCGTTTCCGCTTTGGTATCCGCCGCCGTCTGCTTCGCCTCGTCGTCATCGCCCATCAGCAGCGAGCCGCCGACAAACATGGCCAGACCCAAAGCCAGCGATTTCGCCCAAAAGCCGCGCGTCTGAATCTCGCCGGTTTTCCTGTCTTTCAAAACCTTCGGCGCAAAAATGCCGATAAATCCAGCCGCCGCCATAGCGAAGCCCAGCAAAAACAACAAAATTCCAATAATAAACATCATGTGAGTTTCCCTTCTTATTTTCTCTAAGTTGGTTGATAAAACTAAATATCCAAAAAATTCAACGGCAGGACTTTCCAAAATTTTCCGTGAATAAACAAATCGTCAAATTCTTCCGGCTCAATCACAAAATCCGATTTACTGTAAATCGGATTATCGCTTGTAACGTGTATCACGCCTGCTTTGCCGCGCGCCAGGCGTTTGATGTAGGTATAGCCCTGAAAAGTAAATAAGTACACGCCGCTCGATTCAAACTCCACGACATCGGTTTTAATCAGCGTGATCGACTTCGGCGGTATCGTCGGCTCCATGCTGTCGCCATCAGGCGACATCAGCTTCACGCCGTGCAGATTATCCGTGCCGAGCAGCTCTTTGAGTGCAGACTTTGGGATTTCCAGCGAGTGCAGCAATTCGGGATAGTCGGCATTCAAATGGCCGCCGCCACAAGAGGCGGCGACATCGTACAAATCCAAGCGCGCCGTTTCGGGGCCGTCTGAATATTCCGCTGGCCCTTCGCCTGTCTTTAGCCATTCAACCGACACATTTAATGCTTCAGCAATTTCAAATAAAAACTTTGGATTTAGTGTTTCGCCTTTCGTGATTTTCTTCATCGCCGGATAAGACACGCCGACTTGCCGCGCTAAAGCATTCACGCTTAGACCTTTAGTTTGCAAAGCTGTATTAATTCGTTCAGCCAAAGTTTCCATTTTTTTACTCCCAGAAAATAACTTTTTATATTCAATGATAAAACTAAAGTTTGACTATAACAATTCAAAAAAAAGTTCAATTTAGTGTTGACTTAGATATAACGTAGGTTATATTATTTAGCCATAGATTAAACCAAAGTTGAAAGAAGTTATATGAATCCAGCAATCGAAACCGCAATTTCCATCATCGGGAATAAAAACGCATTAGCAAAAGCCGTCGGCGTGAGCCATGTAGCCGTTGAAAAATGGTTAAAAGGCGGCGGAATCAACGTCCGACACGCGATAAAAATTGAAGAAATCACAAACGGCAAAGTAACCGCCAAACAAATTTCAGACGGCCTGCCAAACTAAACGGAGCAAAAAAATGAAACCCATCAACGTCCAACTCTCTTACGGCTCGCTTGTCGAGGTTGCAACTTGGGACAAAGGCTTTCTCGCCGTACAAAAACGCGGCAAAGACGGCAACTTCAGCGAGCTGCCGCGCAAGCCTGCCAAAACCTTAAAAAAGGCCGTCCAAATGGTCAGCCAAATCTATCCACATGAAATCATCATCGCATAGGAGCAGAAAAATGAACGAGCAAGAAAAAAAAGAGAATATGAAGAATGCCGTAAGCCTAGTTCTCCTGCATTCATCGGAGGCGGAGGATGTCGAGGCAATTATAGATTTGGCAGTTTATGGACTGACGGAGATGACTGCTAAACACAATAAATCCAGCCTGGAAAATATTGTTTTGCAAGTACTCGCAGGACGTCTGCGAAAGGTATTGGAAGCCCTACCTAAGACAGAATCTTTAATCAAAACAGAAAAGAGTTACCGCTGCCTGGAAAATATTATTTTCAAAAACGGATCTCCAATCATAAGGAAAAATGAAGTTTGCGAACTGCCAATCGAACAACACGTCCACGCCGACACCTGCGCCAAAACAGGCGCGCCGGACGAATTAGCCACTGCCGCCGTCGAGGTCAAATTCTACGGCGAAGAGCTTGACCTGATGGAATCGGCGGCCTGCGCGGCCAATAAATCATTAAGCGAATTTGCCGCCGAAGCCGCCTTGGAATACGCAGAAATCTACCTGCGCGCATACGCGGATGCCGCCGCATCCGTCCAAATCAAACACGGGTCAATTTAAAAAATAAGAGGTGGGGATATGTCAAACAATCAATTAATTATCGTAAACGACAAGCATCAAGAAATCGCGCGTCATGAGCTGACCGACCTTGAAGCCGAAAACTTCCGCCGCGCCGAGCCGATGAAACGCTTTCCGAATATCCGCGCAACGGCGACCTACCGCAAACACGGCGGCGGCCTAGTGGTTTACGCAAGGGAGCAGAAGCATGACGGTCAAGAATAGAAACCAACACGAGCAAGGCCGTCTGAAATTGGCGCAGCAAGCCTGCCCATGCTGCGAAGAGCCTTGTGTCGTTTATGCGTCCACACGCCAAACCATCCTGACGCGCCTGTTCTATTTGCGTTGCACCAATCCCCTCTGCGGATGGACTGGGACAGGATATTTCGAGATCACCGGCACGATACAAAAAGGCAGCCGATTTTACGCAAAACAAACCCAAGAGCCGCCGGAAATACACGGCGAAACGCTCAAGGCAGTCGAAGAGGAAATCAAACTCAAGCAGCAGGAAACGCTGCTGCCATAGGGGATAGGAAATGAATCAACCGCAAGCCATGCAAAGCATCCGCCAAACACTGGCCGCTGCCAAAACAAAGCAAGCCAAGATTTTTAATGCCCTAGAGCGAGACGCCATGCCCAGCCAGCCGAAACCAGCCTACACAGCCAATGAGCTGGCCGCCATGACCATGACGCTGGGGCAGGTGGAGCAAGTCGAGAAAGTGCAGGAAATCGTCGCCCAGCTCCGCCAGTTGGTGCAGTCGGTCAATACCATCAACGTCGCCTACGGGCTGGGGCTGCCAAACCTGACAGCAAACGAAATAAACCATTACCTGCTAGACCTCGACAACCGCGTCAGAAGCGCAGGATTCGCAGCCAACAAAATGGGCGTCGAAGAAGTCGTCAAGAAAATCGGAACAGTACAAGCAAAGCAGGGGCCGCCCATCGGCGACCGCCGCGCCATCAGAGGCAATTAAGGGGCAAGGAAAAAATGAGAATTTTAGCTTTATTTGACGATGGAAATGGCAGTGTGAAAAAAGCACTGCCCAACCATGATGTAGTGTCGGTAGGGATTGGGAATGCCGACATTGTTATGGATTTGTCGGATATGAAAAACATTAAAAAACTTGTCGATATGCACAAAAAAGAACCGTTTGATTTACTGATGGCAAGCCCGCCGTGTGAATCTTGGAGCTTTGCGACAGCAGGAGATAATGGAAACGTTTATCGAGATAAAAACAGCCTAGCATTACGAACGTTTCAAAACTGGAAAGAAAACCCATGTGTGTTGGTTCGAAAATTAGTCGAGCGTAACGCGCCTGAAATTCCTGCTGTCTATGCAAGATATTTGAGAAAGGGAGTGAACGGCGATTTAACAGCGTTGTTTACGGCTGAATTAGTCAAGGCTTTGGGAATACCGTTTGTTATTGAGAACCCACAGTCATCAATGCTGTTTGAAAAGCTGAAGAGAGAGGGTTTGAGCTTTGTGAAACACTGCCTGTTATGCCGCATATAGCGATGATTTTCCACTTAAGAGAACTGGCTTTGCTTCTGGCGTAACGATGAATTTAAAACAGGCGAAACGTGCGAAATTCACATTTAAATATTGGAAGGGAAACAGGCATATCGTGCGGTCATCAATTCCTGAAGATTTAATTAAACACATTGTCAGTTATTTTGAATAAATACAAGGATTAATCATGAAAATCAGAATCCGCTACATCCTCGACATCATCGCGATGGCTTTGGCGATTTGGGCATTGATGGCAATGATGCCGTCTGAAGCCAAAACCGCCGCCGAAACGCCCACAGTCTTGGACATTCAGGCGCGCGAAGCCGAAGCCCAAGCTGCCGCCGACTACGAAAGCCCGGAATACGACCCAACACAGGGCGACGCGGAGGCAGCGCGATGACGGTGCAGGAATTGTTTAACGACATCCCACTCTGGCAAGTCGCCCACATCCTGCCGCTTGAAGCCGCGCAAATCGTCGCCGAATGGCTACACGAAGAGACAGACAGGCGCAACGAAGTGGAATTTACGGAAAAGGAAATCGCCGATTGGGCGGCGAAAATGGGAAATATTCATTAGGTTTTATCGGAGGGTAAAAATGGAAATTGAGACGCTGAAAACAGCAATGCAAGAAGCAGAACGGTTTTTAAAACGCGCGGAGATTCTGCTTAAAAACTCAACAGAGAATGGGGAATTTAAACACTACCACTTCCACTCTTCAAAAGATTCCGCTTCTGTAAAACGGGCAAGCCTTGATTTGACAAGGTCATTAGCTGATTTGCGACAAGGGCGATGATGAGCAGCGACTGAATAACTACCAATCAGAAAGGCGGCAGAAAATGAGTAAAAATTCAAAGCAGAGAGAGTTTACATTTAAATACAAGTTTGGCGGTAAATATTGGGTGACGTCTGTATTTGCCGACAATGTTGAAGAGGCGAAGCAGAAGATTCGGGCGCAGGCCGCGGCGGTTTATGAAGGCGAAGTTGTAGCAAGGTTGCCTGTATTGTGTGGGGCTTCTTGGTTTAAGCGGTTTTTTAATAGATAGGATGAAAAATGAAAAACTACAAAATTATGAACTACGAGCCACACGGCAGCGACGTACAAATCGGAAAAATCATCGCAACGGCAGACGGCGAAGCAGTCCTCGAACTCAACGCCGACGGCGGTGGCAAGAAAAAGCCCTACAAGACCGTAAATGCCGCCCTGTACGAAGTGCGAAACCGACGCGGCTGGCCGTCAGCTTATTTGGTACGGGAGGCCGCGTGATGGACATTGTTTTCCTGATTGTGGTTTTACTGACGATTTTTGCAGTAGCCGTCGCCCTCGCCCTGTTGGTTTTTTTGTCTGCCTATCTCGTATGGGCGGAAACGCAGAAAGAATACGAAATATGAATCGAGAGCTAGAGGCCAAAAACTTTGAAGCATGGGCGCGAAAGCGCGGCATGAATCCTCAACAAAAGCCGGGCGGCGGCTACTACTCCAGAGAGACCCAAGTCGCCGCGATGGCTTGGAGCCAAAGGGCAAAAATAGGCGAGGCTGGCTTTTGGATGACAACGCAGAGCAGACCGCCTGAATACCAACAGATTTTATTTTTTGACGGCGAGAGAGTACAGGCCGGTTTCTACGGGCAATGCCGATACGAAAATTTAGAGGGGCGGAAATTCCCCGAAGCAGAGGTCACATACTGGCGGCCTTTCCCCGACAACCCATACGGCCCGACAAGGGCAGACGAATAAAGAACATGACCTATTTCCACATGGCTCCGGCATTGGAGCAAGACATTCAAAGACCCTGCCCCACGGCTTGGCCCATGTGGTAATCAGTCGATGGCAACGCACGGCCAACCCAGCCACAGGGCTGGCCGATTTGGCTGCGCCTGCGCGTGCCGACAGAGACGCATTCCGCGCCCTGAAAGCAGTTCAGAATTTACACTTGCCCGACGGCCTCGACCTAGAAGCAGACAACGAGACCATCGAAGCCAGGGCGCAGGCTTTGGCGGCAAAATTTGAGCAAAAAGAAATGCTGGGCATGGGCTACAAGCACATGATGGAAGCGGCGGACAAAGAGGGCATCCGCTCCGCCGAAGTATTTGAGCAGCAGCTGCGAAAAATCGCCAAAGCGACCGAAAGCGACGATGAAGAGCTGCTGGCCGAAGGCATTGCCGGCATCAAAGGCCGTCTGAAAGAGAAAAAATGGTGGAAACGCCAGCTTTATAAATTCTTGTATCGCGCATTTGAAGCCGTCATGCGCGAATGCGGCATGGTACACCGCCGCGCCGGTTTATATATTTCAAACGAAGCATTCAAACGCTTTGAGCAACGAAAGCTCAAGGCGCGCGCGTTTTTCGAGCAGGCCGAGGCAATCTGCGAAGAGACAGGCGAATCATTCGTCTTGGCAGAATTGTGGGAGCATTCGATGGCAAATCCTGCCATCCGCCGCATGGAGCTGATGACGCGCATGAGAGGTTTTGACGAAATCAGCCGCGTGCATGGCCACTACGGCTGCATGGTTACGTTGACCTGCCCTAGCCGCTTTCACAAAAAATTATCAAAAAACAGCGCGGATAATCCGAAATTTGACGGCAGCACGCCGCGCGATGGCGCTGACTACCTGCAAAAAGTTTGGACGCAAATCCGCGCCAATCTTGGCCGCGCCGGTATCCGTATCTACGGCTTCCGCGTTGCCGAGCCACACCATGACGCGACGCCGCATTGGCACTTGCTGCTCTTCATGGAGCAGGCGCACAAGGAGGCTTTCCGACGCGTTGTCGCCAAATACGGCTGCCGCGCCGACCGCGAAGAGCTGGGCTTGCACTACTTTGAGACAGACAAGGAGCGCACTGCCGAGGCGCGCCGTCGCCAAGAAGCCATCCTGCGTGAATCCGGCAAGAAAATCAGCCTCGCCAAACTCAAAGCCGCCATGAAGACAGAGGACGAGTTTTGGGAAAACTATTCCTTCCGCTTTTGGCAAAAATCACGCGCGTCGGCTCGTGTTGACTTTAAAGACATCGACCCGGCAAAAGGCTGCGCCGCCGCCTATTTGGCAAAGTACGTCTCCAAAAATATTGACGGCCTGACCAACTCCGGCGAGAGCATGGGCGACGATGACGAGGCAGAGCCAGGCACATCAGCCGCCGAAACTGCAAAACGCGTCGGCGCGTGGGCTTCACAATGGGGCATCCGTCAATTTCAGCAAATCGGCGGCGTGCCGGTTACTCTTTATCGAGAGCTGCGCCGCGTCCATGTTGACGCCGAGGATTCGCTCCTGTATCGCGCCGTTCACGCGGCCGACCAGGGCGACTGGGGAAAATTCGTCGCTTTATTGGGCGGCGAAGACTACGCATTCGTTAAGCGCGCCGATTTGCCGTTGGCTTTGTATAAAGAAGAAACAGACGAGCGCAACCAATACGGCGAAGAGAAAGCCGCGATTCTGCGCGGCGTCGTCGAGCTTGAAACAGGGGAATACCTCATTTCAAGAGAGAAAGAGTGGATTTTAAAATACGGCGGCTCCGCCGCCGCTTGGACTCGTGTCAATAACTGTACGAAAATCTCCGAGGCTGATTTGGCGGCAGTTTCCGACACGATAACTTATAAGATTCCGTCCACGCCTGAAGAAATTGAGCAGACCCTCGCCGCCTGCGAGGAAATCGACGACCTGCCGAATTGGGATATTTTTGCCAGATGAAAGCTGGGATTTTTGATTTATATGGTTTCGACGGCGAAGAACAAGGCAAAAGGCCGTCTGAAAAAAAGCCGATCAAGACAAGATAATCGCCGCCGCGCGCGAAGCCACTGACGCGGCTCGTCAAAAATCTTTGGATATTTGGAAATTTAAAGACTACATGCGCCGCCTCGACGGCCTGCGCATGGTCAAACCGCTGACCGACGACACGCCGGTCATCAAGCAACAACGCCGCCAACGCTACCAACCGCGCCCACGCGTGTGGACGATTGACGATGTCTTGGCAAGAGGCCAAGAGCTGCTGGCAAAAATCGGCGAAGAATTGGAAAAATTGGATTAAACGAGGGAGCAACGAATGAATGAGTACATCACGCTGGAACAGGTCAAGGAGCTTTGGACAATCCCGGGCAAAAAACCGCCATCAACAGCCACAATCTGGCACCGCCGCCGCGCCGGCTTGATTCCCCAGCCGAAGCTAGTCGGCAGGGATAATCTGTACAAAAGAGAAGATGTTGTAAGAATGCGAGACGAGTTTTTAAGAGGTTGAGAAAATGGGCAATAATATGACGTTGAGAAAAATATTAAAAAAGAAACGGATCGATTTAGGAATCACACAGGAAAAAATGGCTCAAGAATTAGGAATCAGCAACACAATGCTGAGTAATTTGGAGCTGGGGAAATCAACGTCAGAGCGCTTACTAATTGAAATAGTGAAAAAAATATAATATTTCAGCAGAAGAATTTGTAGAAATCGCATGGGAATATTTTTTTAAATACAAGACGAATAATTAGGCTTCCTGAAATTTTTGAAAAAGCCAAGAAAACAAATTAAAAAGCAACTTTGTCGGAAATGGTAAAAGCCAATTTTAAACAGATAAAAACTAGAAAATGCCGTCAATCGACGGCATTTTTTTAAAAATCTTTATTTGGTATTTTTATTTGGTATTAAGTCATTTAACGGAAAATATATTATATTAATCAATAGTATAAAAAAATCTATCTGACA
>BNJS01001358.1_pt1 | contig 36619 bp, 43 predicted proteins | sample 8540461 | NCBI WGS metagenome assembly BNJS01 (sample SAMD00202454, study PRJDB9452) | human saliva metagenome | isolation source: human saliva | place: Japan
AATAGGAGTGACTCAAAATCACGATTTCCAAAGAAATCAGAGTTTATAGAGTCCTCCTTATTCTCATTTCTTAAGATTTACATCTTAATTTCACACTTACTATGCTTTATTTACAACAAAAGACGGCTCCCTGATCTGACCTAAAGTTAGACTTAGGGATAGCGTAGTAGTTATAATGACTAGCATGCTATCTTTTTATATTTATACAGTCATGTGTTCTATTCTATATTGCTTTAGACTTAACCATCCTAGTTTTCTTTTATTCTCTCTCATTATAGTATTTTATATATTTTTCAATAGCTAATTTCAGTTCCCTTATAACTATTATATGTTGTTCCATAGTATATCTCTTTGTTTTAATATTCCGAAGAAATTCTCCATCACTCGAATTATCCAAACAATTTGCTTTTCTAGACATACTTTGGTAAATACGTTCTTCTTTTTAACCTTTTCGAGTATGCCTTCATTTGATAAGCCCATCCTGATCAGAGTGGAAAGTTCTCCTATAAGGGATTTAGCTGTGACCTTTAATAGCTTTTTCTAGCGCATCCATTATATTTTTAGCTGATGGGCTCTCACTTATACTATAGCTTATTATCTCACCATTATACATATCCACAAATGGATCTAAATAAAGTTTCTTTACTACTAATTTACCTCTTATTAACTTCATAATATTTAAATTCAGTTGTGTCTGTAGTGATTTTTGATGTGGAATATTAGTATTGAATCGTCTTCAATTCTATTCTTAGCTGTTTTTCCGATTTTCCCTTTATATGAATTGTATTTTCTACTTTTTCTAGTGAATGATGTAACCTGTAAGCTCAATTTTGTATAATCTTTGAACTTTCTTTTTATTTATTATATATCCCAAATTACGTACGCACCATATATACGTCTATAACTCATAATCTTTGTTATTCTTTCTTATTTCTAATATTTCTCTTCAATTTCTTTATCTGGATTAACTCTATCGAATCTCTTCTGCCAGTACATATGTTGCTTTTGGCATTTTCGCATATAAAAAGAAGGTCTTTAAGATGAATTCTCCTCGAGACTGCTTATAATTTCGCGCCTCTTTTCATTTCTGCTTCTTCCGCTAAAACGCAGTCTCCTCGCTTCTTTTTAAAAATGCATTTTCTATCCTTAGTTGTAGTAATTGATCTTCTAATTCTTTTACATATTCTTTAGATATATTATCATTTGTGGTTTGACTTGTTGTTTCCTTTACTTAACTTTTTTTAGTTGATTTAGCCATTAAGATTTTCCGACCTTTCCTTCGTTCTCTCTCAATGCATCAGGACCAGCTACTCTAAAGCGATTAACCCAGTTACAAATAAGTGCTGGATTATTTATACCTTCTTGTAAAGCTAAGTCATTGTATGAGAGTTCACTTGTTAAGTATAATTCTACAACATATATATCTCGAAAGGATATTCTTCATTTTTCTTGAACGATATAATCCTTTCATCTCCATATTTTTTATATTTGCAACCCAAATTTCAATATTATTATGAGATTTTATATCATACTTTTTCGCTAACGATCTTATGCTTATGTTTTCATTTATATACTCTAGTACGACTTTCTTTTAAATTCAAAATTATATTTAGTCATAAAAATACTCGACCTCCAAAAAGTTAGATTTTTTTGGTCTAACTTTTTGGGGTCGGTACATCTTCGAACTGCCTTTTAAAAATTTTTAATGAAATTATTTAACAGGTAATACTGCTCCATTCCATTTTTTCTTTAATGAATTTTTGAGTGTCTTCAGATTTTTAAAGCTGCAACAAGTTTTTTTAACAACAGGTTTATCTTTGTCACCTTCACGAACTACAACAATATCTTGCATATGGGTTGTCATCTGTAGCTTTTTCAACTAAAACAGGTTCTGTTGCTGCGTTTAATCCTCGCATCAACAGCGAAGTTAGCGTTGATTGAAACTAGGTCACCTTCACCGTTTTTGGTAGAATTTAACCATTAAAGCTGGATCGTTTTCGTAGCTGAATTGTAATTTTTAGGGTTTTCAGCGATATCATCGAAAGTAGCTGTTACTGGGTTCTACACCATCTTTAACTTTTTACTAATCCTTCAGAAGCTAATAATTTAATTACGCGTCCCCACTCAGATTTGTTGTTACTTACTAATACTTTAGCACCTTCTTTAAGGTCTTTAACGTTTTTAACTTTTTTAGAGTATAATCCGATTGGCTCTAAGTGAATTGCACCAGCGTCTTCAATTTTGTATCCATTTTCTTTAATAGCATTTTTTAAGAATGGTACGTGTTGGAAGTAGTTAATGTCGATTTCTTTATCGTTTAACGTTTTTGTTTGGTACATAGTAGTCTTGGTATGTAACGATATCTAATTTGATTCCTTCTTTTTCAAGTTGTGGAGCAACGTGCTCTAATAATACAGCGTGAGGTACGTTAGTAGCTCCAACTTTTACAGTTACAGGTTTGCTAGGATCTAGTTTATCAACATCGATACCTTTTTTCTCAGTTTTTGATGCACTTGAGCATCCAATTAATACGATTCCAAGTATGAAACTTGTTACTAAAAATAATAATTTCTTCATTATAAAATTTTCTCCTTTTGATTTTTATTATTAATTTTTTTGGGTTTTGTGAATTTTTATGTAAAAAATCGCCCTTACTCTCCTAAGAGAATAAGGGCGAAAACTAATTTCACGGTACCACCTTACTTTTTCGTAAACTACGAACTTTACCACTACATCGTCTATGCATCTAGAATATATCCGAGATAGTGTGCGTTTGTAACGTAACGCCTACGAAAAAGCTTGTGTTTTAAAAACTCACTTTTTACCATTCAAACCATTTTCCTCTATGATCTGCATTGTGTGCTTTCACCCTACTCACACTCTCTGTAAAAGTTCCTATAAAAGTACTTATTTGAATATCGGTAATTTTGAACTTGACTCTATGTTATCATTCAGAATTAAAAATGTCAACACTTTTTGAATTTTTTTCAAAAAAAGTTTTTTGAAAAATTGAATGATATTTACTTTTACAGTTTTTCACAAATAACTATTTCTTCAAATAATTACTAATTTAATTTATGCTTTATTAACCACTTTTCTATTGCTTTCTACCGTTTTTGTCTCTATATTTTGGAGCTTCGTACATATGATCTGAACCTTGTAATATAGTTAATGTAGCGTCCTTGTATCTTTTCGCTGTTGCTTTAGCAATATTTGGATGCACCATTTTATCTTCACTTCCAGTTATTACTAATACAGGTTCAGTTACTATTTTAAAATCAATGTATGCACCTTTTTGTTTGTCTAAAAATGGTAATGCCATTTGGAAATAAGTAAAACCTGACTCCGGAACTAATTTAGAAAATTCTCTCTCCTTATCAGCTTCGTCTTGATTATTCATACAATAATTATAAAATGCATGTTTGTAAGGAGGCATAGATTTTTTCCAGAATCCCCAACGTAAAAAATGTTTATAGAAACAAATTACCATACTTGGATAAAAAGCGAAAATCCCTGCAGCCGGTGCAGTCCCCATTAAAATAAGCCCCTTAGTCATTGTCTTCATAGCAACTTTCTGCGCAAGAAGCCCTCCTAACGAGTGCCCCAATACAATCGGAGCTTCATCTAGCGTTTCTATTAAATCTACAATATCATCAGCAAATTCATCTAAACTAACATCTGCTACCTTTTTTTCTACTTCTTCATAAGGTAAATCATGATATCTTAGAGTTGGAGTATATACTTTTAAACCTAATTTTTCTAAATCATCAGCAAATTCTCCCCACACAGTTCCATCACACCAAGTTCCATGTATCAATACTATATTCGTCATGAAAATTCCTCCTACTAACTCTTAGCATTCTTTTTTTCACACTAATTATATAACTTATCAATTTATTTATCAATTGATAATGTAAAAAGTAGAATAAAAAACCGGTAAAAATTTTTTCTTCTACTCTTAGTATCATCACTTGAAAAATGTCAAGGGATGATTTTCCTTTGGAGGGCTAATTTTAAAATTGTTCGTTCATTTCACGAACAGTTTTTTCAATATTATCTGAATACGAGATTGCTGATATAATAGACACACCATCGACATCTGTTTTCATAATATCTTTAATATGTTGTGTCTGAATTCCACCGATTGCCACTAACGGCATTTGTGGTAAAAATCTTCTCATTAATTCTAGTCCTTCATAACCTATAGCTCCACCAGCATCATCTTTTGATTGTGTAACATATACAGGACCGACACCAACATAATCTACATATTCAACTTTAGATTGTTTTAATTCTTCTTCATTTCCTATAGAAAGACCTATTATTTTATTAGGCATTAACTTTCTAATCTCATCAACTTCAAGGTCATCCTGTCCTACATGTACTCCGTCAGCATCTATTTCTAATGCCAACTCTATATCATCATTTACGATAAACGGTACATTGTATTTTTTTACATAGATCCTGAATTTTTACTGCTAGTTCTAGTTTTTCTTTACCTTCTAAAAGCACCTTTACCTTTTTCTCGAAATTGAAATAAAGTTATACCACCTTTTAAAAGCATCTTCAACAACTGTATAAAGATCTTTACCTAGGCAAGTAGTAGTTCCACAAATAAAATACAATTTTAACAATTCTTTATTAAACATCTTATTTCACCTTTTTAAATGCTTCTATATCTTTATCAGTTATTTCATATAACGCATTAATAAATTCAATTTTAAACGTTCCTGGTAAATGTCCATTAGGACGTTTTTCTGCCATTTCCCCGGCAATATTATATGCTAACATCGCTGTTTCTAAAGATTTTTAATTCTTGTCCTTTTTCTAGTCCTATAAAACTTGCTAGAACTGCTCCTAATAAGCATCCTGTTCCAATAACTTTAGGCATCATTGCACTTCCGTTATGAATAGTTACTACTTCTCCATTAACAGCAATAGCATCAACTTCTCCAGTTACTATTATAGGAATATTAAATTTCTCATTTCTTTTGCTAAGGCAATTTGATCGATATTATCTACCCCTGCACTGTCTACTCCCTTAGAGGCTACATTTATTCCAACTAAAGAAGCAATCTCTCAGCATTTCCTCTTATAGCTGCTAGTTTATAATTATTTATTAAATCATCTGATACTTTCTTTCTGTATGCTCCGCTCCACATGCTACAGGATCTCAATACTGCAGGAACATTGTATTTCTCTGCAATTTTCAATGCTTCTTGGTATAATTTCCAAGTTTCATCAGTTAATGTACCTATATTTATTAATAATCCTCCAGCATATTTTAATAAATCTTCTAAATCTTCTGGATACTCACTCATCGCTGGTGATGCTCCTAATGCTACTAATCCATTTGCTGTGAAATTTTTTACTACATCATTAGTAATGCAGATCACTAATGGTGCTTTCTCTTTTAATAATTTTAAACTTGTCATATTTATAAATCCCTTTAAATGCTATATGATTCATAGGGTCCATTTCATGGCCTATTTCTGGTGTATATTTTATCGCTGCGGTAATAAATTTTTTCCCGATATCTACAGCTTCAACTATACTTTTACCTTTTGCTAATTCAGCGGTAATGACAGCTGAGAATGTACATCCTGTTCCATGTGTATGATTAGTTTTAAATCTTTCACTAGTCCATACTTTCTTAGTCCCATCATTCAAGAATAAGTAATCTTTCGCTTCACCAGTTAAATGTCCACCTTTTATTACTACAGACTTACATCCAACTTCATCAATAATGAACTTCCCTGCTCGATTTACATCATCTTCAGTTACTATTTTAAAATCGACTATTTCTTCTGCTTCCGGAACATTCGGTGTAATTATAGTAGCAAGTGGTAATATCTCTTCTTTTAGATGTTTTCTAGCAACATCATCTATCAATTTATCCCCACTTGTCGCAACCATTACTGGATCAACAACATATGGGACACCTTTTGGTAAATATTTTTTAATCAGCTTCATCATATCAGCATTTGCAATCATTCCAGTTTTTATACTATTAGGTGTTATATCATCAAAAACACTTTTCAATTGAGCTTCTAGTATTTCTAAGTCTAGGTTTCTAATCATTTGAACACCTAAAGTATTTTGTGCAACAACACTAGTAACTACTGCCATTCCATAGACTTCGCGAGCTTGAAAACTTTTTAAATCAGCCATAATTCCAGCCCCACCAGTTGGATCTGTTCCTGCTATAGTTAAAGCAATATTAAGTCTACTCATAATCTATACCTCTAGATCCCAACGTTCTTGTGTATAAGCCATATTGAAGAAACGACGTTCATGTTCACAACTTTCTAAAAAGTTTTTAATTAATCGTTGTTTTCCTTCTTCACTCATAAATTCTGCTTCACGATTAATTATTTTATGATACTCAGAAAGTACTTCATCAACTAGACCATCAGCATAAAACTCTACCCAGAATTTTAATGGATGATCTTCAGCTAATTTATGATTAGCTAAAATTTTTCTCGCAACCATTTTATAAATCCATGGACATGGTGCCATTGCGCTTAAAGTTTCTGCCATACCGAATGAAAATGCATTAAAGTACATATGTTTAATATAATGGTCTGCAGATGGATACCACTCTCCACCTTTTATTATTTCTTGATAATCTCTCCCTACATAATCTGCTAAATTTTTATGTGCAGCAATTTCTTCATTCAATACAAAATTAATTTGACCTAAGAAAAAGTTTTTCTCAACTTTATCATTACTTTTTGCTAAAAAGCATTGCATAAATGTCGCTGAAATTTTTCTAAGTATAAAGCATCAGCTTTCAGATAATGTTCCACAGCTTCCTTAGATAAATCAGCACGAATCAAACCTTGAATAAAGCCATCATTATATATCTTGTCGACAATCGGCAATGCCTTCTCTTCCATAATTTCAGTAATAAGTTTTCATAGGGTATATCCCCCTTGATATAATAAAATATAGTATAAAAATATTACCACTTTAGGAAAAGAAAAACCCCTACTAATGCAGGAGATTTATGTAAATTTATGTGCTATAGTATATTTTACTCTTTTAGAGAATAAACCTATTTCATATCATTTCACATTTCCTCCGCTAGTATTATCTAGATCGAGGTCAAAGGGTCTAACTTTGTTATCTCAGCCAAAAAGGCTCCCCAGTGATTATATTTTTATTAACTTTTTAAAATCGTAGCACATAAAATTACAAATGTCAATAAATTGGTTTAAGTGCTTACAACCCTTTAAAAATACTATATTCTATTAACACAAAAAAACTTTTAATAATAATATTTTTATGTTTTATAAAGTTAATAAATATATGAAATATGTCGAAATTGTGAATTTACTATGAAACTTTGTAGGAAATTTTTGTCTATTTCAGGCTATACATGAGATTAATTATCACTTTAATCTTTATTTTTCATATCTTTTGTAATATAATAGTGTTAAAGGTTTAAATAATAATCAACAACTTATATATAAAGGAGATCTTTTACCAACTATGAAAAAAATACAACATTATTAAAAGTTTTGTCAGCAACTGCTATATTCTCAGCAATTGCGGCAATCGAAACATATGATCAAGATAACTTTGCTTTTGCAGCAGAAACACCTGTTGTTGCAAGCAATTCAACATCAACTACTGGTGCAAACCCAGCAACTACTACAGCTGCTACTACACCAGCTACAGCAACACCTGCACCTGTGGCGCCCTAAAGCTGAAGAACCAGCTACTGTAGCTCAAGACGTTAAAGCTTTGAAAGATGGAGAATATAAGATTACTGCTGAAGCCTTAAAATTCTATGAAGAAGGTCGCCCTTCTATGGCTGCCGCTGGATTAGATAACGAAAAAACAAAATTAATAGTAAAAAATGGACAGTACTCTGTAAGTGTTACATTTAAGCCTATTAAATATGGTGCTATGTCTGGATACTTAGGGAGACTTAAAAATACTATGATGGAGATAAGACTCATACAAATCGTAAAAGAAATTAAAAGATAGCGAGTTTAAAGACTCAACTATAGTTGAAAATTACGCTGAAAACGTAAAAAGATGCATATATTGATACATACAAAAAGAAATTCCCTAATCGTACTGTTTTATCCAAAAACTGTTACTTATAATGTAGATAAAAATAAAATTGATGCTAATAATAAACTAGAAACATTTACTGAAGTGTTTGTTCCTGTTATGGAATTTATTGGTGAAGAAGCTGGTAATCCTGGAACTGGAACTCAAAAATGATTTTAAAATTTGACTTATCATCTTTAGCTAGAAAAAAAGTAACAGCTGATAACTATGAAGCTGCAACTTACGAAAATCCTAACAAAGACGTTGAATACAAAGGAACTATTAAAAAGACTTCCTATTCACGTTCAAGGACATTTAAGAAATGCTAACAACAACGATGAAGAATCATTATACGGTTCTGCATTAGATAACTATGTTAAAGTTGAAAAAGTTGAGGGATAAATACAAATATACACTTAGATTCAAAAAGGTCTTGCTGATGTGGGTGGAGAATTCTATCCATTCGAATTACACAAAGTTGCATACCAAGGTAAAGATGTTCCATTAACTACTTTAGCAACAAACGGTAATTCTTCAGTAAAAAGAAGGATCTATCATTACTGATAAACTATTAGAAAAATTCAATTAGACGGTACTGCTCCATATCCAAATGGTGCTTTAATGTCGCACTTTGTTACATTAAAACTATACTATGAAACAGCTACTGACTATAAGGAAAGACCTGTAAAACTAGAAGATGTAGTTGCACCTGCTAAACCCTAAACCGGTTAAACCTACACCAACTAAAACCAAAAAGAAGAACCTAAACCAGCTACACCAACAGCTGCTGATCACGCTGTTGAAGCTGATAAAGTTCTAACACTTTCCCTACTACAGTAAAAGCTGAATTAAATGGTAGAACAACTGGTACTGCTTCAATCTATGAAAATGCATTTGTTAAAGATGTAAAAAGTTGAAAAAAAGTTGGGGATAAATATCAATATACTATCCAAGTTAAAGAAGGAAAATCTACTAACTTCTTATTACGTAATAAGCCATTCACAGTTTCTAAACTTACTTATAAAGGAACTGAAATTAACTTTACTGAAGTTGATGCTGCTACTAAGCTAAAAGAAGGGAAAATCTTAACTGATTCTCTTATAGACAAAATTCAAGTAGATGCTGTATTCAATGTTCAAACAAAAGGTGGAGCTAAACCTAGATTTGAAGACAGAACTGCTGAAAGCACAATAGCTCTAGACTTCCCTAAAGTAGAAAAACCTAAAGAAGTTACACCAGCCAAACCTTCAGTACCTGATCACGAAGTTGACGCTGATAAAGTTCCTACTACATTCCCAGCTACTGTTAAAGGAGAATTAAATGGTAGAACAACTAATTCAAGTTCAATCTACGAAGATGCGTTTGTTAAAGATGTAAAAGTAGAAAAAGTTGGAGATAAATACCAATACACTATTCAAGTTAAAGAAGGAAAATCTTCTACTTACTTACTACGTAATAAACCATTTACAGTTTCTAAACTTACATATAAAGGAACTGAAGTTAACTTTACTGAAGTTGATGCAGCAACTAAACTAAAAGAAGGTAAGATCTTAACTGATTCTCTTCTAGATAAAATCCAAGTTGATACTGTAATTAGCGTCCAAACTAAAGGTGGAGCTAAACCTAGATTTGAAGAACGAGCTGCTGAAAGTACAATATCGTTAGACTTCTCTACTGTAGAAAAAGCTAAAGAGGAATCAGCAAATAATCTAGTAACAGCTAAAATTTATGATGCTCATGTTGCTAATAAGTTATCAATGGCTGACGGCGCACTAGTTCACGAAAAAACTCGTGTAGAAAAAGTAAACGATACTTATCACTACTATCTAACATTTAAAGACTTACGTTTTGGAGCTCAAGTAGGAACTGTAGATACTTTATCAGTTGATGGTACTGCCGCTGAAAGAACTGATCTTGGTGGTGAAGGACATGAAAAAGTATTCCACTTTACGAGTTCTGAAAAATTAACTGAAAAAACTATCACGTTCTCAGTATCAGTAAATGGAAAACCATTAATAGGTCATTCAAATGTTGCAGCAACACTTAAATTTAACTGGGATGCTGCTACTCCATTAACAGCTGATCGAGTAACATCATTACACAAAGATGAAACTACAAAAGCTCAAGCCGAAAAAGAAAGATTAGAGAAAGAAACTGCTGCTAAAGCTCAAGCTGAAAAAGAAAAACTTGAAAAAGAAAAAGCTCAAAAAGCTGAAGCTGATCGTCTTGAAAAAGAAAGATTAGAGAAAGAAGCTGCTGCTAAAGCTCAAGCTGAAAAAGAAAAACTTGAAAAAGAAAAAGCTCAAAAAGCTGAAGCTGATCGTCTTGAAAAAGAAAGATTAGAAAAAGAAGCTACTGCTAAAGCTCAAGCTGAAAAAGAAAGACTTGAAAAAGAAAAAGCTCAAAAAGCTGAAGCTCGATCGTCTTGAAAAAGAAAGATTAGAAAAAGAAGCTACTGCTAAAGCTCAAGCTGAAAAAGAAAGACTTGAAAAGAAAAAAGCTCAAAAAGCTGAAGTCTGATCGTCTTGAAAAAGAAAGATTAGATAAAAGAAGCTATGCTAAAAGCTCAAGCTGAAAAGAAAAAAACTTGAAAAAGAAAAAGCTCAAAAAGCTGAAGTCGATCGTCTTGAAAAGAAAGATTAGAAAAAGAAGCTGCTACAAAGCTCAAGCTGAAAAAGAAAGACTTGAAAAAGAAAAAGCTAAATTAGAAGAACTTAAAAAAAGTAGCATTAGCTAATATCGCTACTGATAAAGATGTAAATAAAGAAGAAGCTGCAAAACTGAAAGAAATAGTTAACACTGCATCTCTTAAAGATACTCTAGTAGCTAAAGTCGTAGAAAATGGTTCATCTGAAGAAATCAAAGTTTCATTTGATAATACTGCTGTAAAAGCTGCTAACTTCGTTGTAGAAAAAGCTGATAAAGCAACTGTAGCTAAAGTTGAAGAACTGGTTAAAAAAGCTGATGAAAATCTAAGTGTTGTTAAAACAATTGATCTTCACTTTGAGGATTCTGCTCATAATACTATCAACAAGCAAGGTGAAACACGTGCCGTTACAGTAGCTGTTGTAGCTAATGAGAATGAAAAATTAGAAGTTTACTATGTAAATGGTAATAAATTAGAAAAAGTACCAAGTGTTTATAAAGATGGAAAACTTACATTCTTCACTAACCACTTCAGTTTATACACAATTGTAAAATCAACTGTGCCTTCTGAAAATAATAAACCATCAAATGAACAAAGTACTCCAACTAAACCAAATAATGGAGAAACTCCAGTTCAACCTGAAGCACCAGCATTAAGCGAAAAACCAAAAACAGAAAAAGGTGAAGCTCTTGTTCAACCTGAACTGCCAGCATTAAGCGAAATACCAAAATCTGAAAACTGGTGATGCACTTGTTCAACCTGAATTACCAGAATTAAATATCAATGATTTAAAACAAAGAGAAAAAAAGCAAAAAGAACAAGCACAATCATCAACACAAGATATCTTTGGACAAAATGAAATCAAAGAAGATAAAAAAGCTGATGCTGAAAAAACTTCACAAACTGTAGCTAAAGGACTTAAAGCATTAGCTAATACTGGAGTAAGTTCAACAGCAACTGTTGGTTTAGGTGCACTAGTATTATTATCTGCTCTAGTACTACGCAGAAAAAAATAACAAATAATAAAAATCTTATACAAAGGGATAAATTATCCCTTTGTATAAAAGTCATGTATAAAGAAATATAAGGAGAATTCAAGATAAAATGAAAAGCAAATAAATTATTAAAAGTTCTATCTGCAGCAACTATCATCTCAACCCTTGCTGTAGTAGATTATTCAGCGACTACACAAAACAACAAAGTTTTATTAGCTGCTGATACTCAAAATCCAGAGGTAGCAGTAGAAAGTAAACTAATGCACGCATATGAGAATAGACCTTCTATGGGTAATGCGGCATTAGTAAAAACTACTGTACAAAAAGTTAATAACGGATATAAATATAAAGTAATTTGGCAAAATATTACTTTCGGTGGACAAAACGATGGAGTTGGACGTTTTTTGGGTAAATGGTGGTGAGGTAACTCTAAATGACGTTAACTATCCAGGTGCATTGAGTCCAAAAGCAGCTGAATTTACTTTACCAACATTAGAAAATAAAATACCAGTAGAGGTATTCGTTACAGCAATGGATAAAATAATGCCTGGTAGTGGTAAACAAAGCGCATTTCTTCAAATCGATACAAAAGGATTAGAAGAGAAACTTACTCCTAAACCTAAAGAGCAACCTAAATCAACAACTGAAACTTCAGCTAAACCTGCTGAAACTAAACCTACAGTAAAACCAGAAACACCTAAAGATACCCAACCTTCAGATAAACCGACTGAATCTACAACTACTAAACCATCAGATAAACCAACTGAGTCAGGAATTACAAAACCTGCTGATAATATTAAGCCTGCTGAAACTCCTAAACCTACAGAACCAGCTAAACCTACAGAACCAGCTAAACCTGCTAAACCTACATCTTCTGCAACTGCAACTTTCTATAAAGGAGTAAAAAGCAACGTTACTACAGCATACCAACCCGGTAGAAAATCTATGGAGATGTAGCTTTTAGAACATAGTAATGTTACTGTATTTAAAGAAGGAAGTACTTATCACTACATCGTAAGATTCCATGATCTTTCAATTTATAATTTCACAGATGGAATCTCTAAATTCTGGGTAAATGGTATAGAGTATCCTGTCAATCCTACTGGTGGGGCAAATAATCAAAAAGAAGTACACTTCACATCTAATAAAAAACTATCAACTGTTCCTGTTTCTGTATTTGTTCAAGCTATGGAAAGTATTATGACAGGTGGTGGTAAGCAAAATGCTACTTTATCATTTGATTGGTCTAATGTGACTGAACAGCAAGGACAACCTATAGCTGGTGGACAACCGGGATCAAGTGCCGCTGGTAATGGCGCTGGTGGTTTAACTCCAAAAGGTGGACGTTTAAACAATGGTAGACTTTCTAACACTGGTTTAGAAACATCTTCATCTATTCTTGCAGGAGTTCTTACTCTAATCAGTGCAGTTCTTGTTGGAAGAAGAAAACAAAAATAATAAGATAATATCCCGCTAATTTAGCTTACTATTATCGATTCCGTAAGGCGGGAAACTTCCCGCCTTTCTAATTAAATAATACAAAAGAAAGTGAGTTTTTATAATGAAACGAATTTTAAAACTGTTAACGATAGTTATTGCTACATTAACTTTTATCGTTACATCTAGTAATGTACCTTTCGTTAAAAATGTACATGCAGCTGACAGAGTATATAGTGTTCCTGTAGACCTGTGGCATTCTGAAAACAGTGGTCGTCTTTCTATGGGAAATAATGCACTAGCTACACATGCTACTGTAAACGTTCATGATAATAATACCTCTACTATCTCTGTACAATTCACTCCAATGGATTTCAGTAATATGCACGGTCACTTATTATCACTTAGCATCTACTCATCTCCAATTTTTTCTGGTAGCCTTACTGCTGCTTCTGTAACAAGTACTTATAATGATACAAACTTAAATGGTGGCACTAGCACTTATCCAGGAACTCTAAGCTTTAATTTTGGTGAAGCTAAACCTGATAAAATTGGTGTTAGAGTTGCGGTTGATGCCATGAACCAAATTATGGGTGGAGATGCATCTCAAAATGCTATTATTAAATTTAACTGGTCAGCAGCTAACCTAGTTTCTGGTTCTGAAGATTCTTCTAAAGATAAGGAGAAAAAAGCTGAAGATAAGAAAAAAGAAGAAGAAAACAAAGATAAAAAAGATGAGAATAAAGCACCTGAAGGTTTTGTTGCTAAAAAATTAGAAGATTACTTCAAAGATGATCAAAAGACAAAAAATCCTGGTCTTTATAACCTTGATATTACAGGTTCATATCTAAACCCTATTACTGGTGTTACTGCTGATGGTGGTACTAAAAACACTGCTATCGGTGAAGGGATGGTACAAGGAGTAATCTCACCTATTAATGCAGGTGGAGATCTAAATGAAGCTCTAAAAAATCAAAAATCTAACGGTGAAAAACGTTGGTCTAAAGCTATGCTTCAACGTACAAAAGATGGTAAATTATACGCAACTGTACGTGTTCACCTAATGAATTGGGTTCAACGTAGTAAAGAACAAGGTCCTTTCATTAAAGTTCTTCAAAAAGATGGAGAATTCAAACAAGTTGCTGCTACTGAAACAAAAGTTAATATTGAACAATATAAAGATAGCTATGTTGATTATCGATTCGAAGTACCAAATGAAAACTTCTTAGCTATGGTACAAATGTATGTAGAACCTATGAATCGTCCTGTTCGTTATTTCGTAGAAGTTAATACTGATACTATTAAAAACGGAAATGACGGATTAGATATGGAAGCTATCAAAGAAACAAACTACACACCTTACTATTTAGGTGGTATTGGAGTTCTTGCAATAGCTGCTGGACTTTACTTTCCTCGTAAAAAAAGAAAAAATAACTAGGAGATAATTCATGAAAAGAAAACTATCCCTACTATTTACACTACTATTAGCCAGTATTCTAGTTCTTACTGCTTGTTCATCACAAAATAAAGCTGGTAACACTACTGGAACTGATCCTAATTTAGCTGATAAAGCTTTTAATGAAACGATAGACTTAACAGGTGTAAATAAAGACAAAAATCTGAAGAAGAAAAATGGAAAACGTGTAGTAATGGACTCTGTAGCTCTAGCTCAAGTCGCAAAATGTACTTGACATTAAATTAGCAGGTGTTCCTACTACAAAATTAGGTCGTATGCCTAAAAGATATGACAATACTGTTCAAATCGGTCTTCCAATGAATCCAAATATGGAAGTTATCAAATCTATTAATCCTTCTATCGTATATGCTCCAGATAGTTTACAAGATTGGATAAAAAGAAGGATTCGAGAAAAAAATAAAATCCCTTTATAAATTTGTAGATATTCGTAGTGTTAATGGGTTATATACAATAACAGAAGACCTTGCAAAAGAATTTGGTAAAACTGAAAAATTCAAAGAATTAAAGAAAGAACACGATGAGTTCTTCGCTAAATTCAATGAAAAAATCGCAAATAAAAAGAAACCAAAAGTACTTGTTCTTATGGGATTACCTGGAAGTTACCTGGCTGCTACTGAAAAATCTTATGTTGGTAACCTTGTAAAATTAGCAGGTGGTGATAATATCATTAAAGGTAATGAAGAGTTTAAAAATCTAAACTTAGAAACTGCTCTAAATGATAAACCAGATTTTATTTTACGTACTGCTCATGCTATGCCTGATAACGTAAATGAAATGTTTAAAAAAGAATTTGAAAACAATAAGAGTTGGTCTCACTTTGATGCAGTAAAGAATAATAAAGTTGTCGATTTAGATAGCTCAATGTTTGGTATGACAGCTACATACGATTACCAAAAAGGATTAGAAAGTCTATACAGTATTTTCTATAGTAACTAATACTTAAAACCAGAAGTAGCACATTGCTGCCTCTGGTTTTTTATATAATTCAAATTAAAAACAACATATGATATACTAAACATATAACTATATAAGGAGGTTCTTAATGTTTAAAAACAAAAAAGCAATCACTTTTTCTGTTCTTATTTTACTTTTATTAAGTACAATATTTTTTGCAGCGAACAGTGGTAGTATAAAAGCTAGCGTCGGACAATTAGCTGTTGGTATCTTTACTAGAGAATACGCCAATGTTAATGCAATTATCGACGTTCGTTTCCCAAGAATTATCATCACTATATTGGTTGGTGCAGCTCTTGGTGTTAGTGGTTTATTATTACAAACAGTATTAAAGAACCCGCTTGTCGATCCTAGTATTATAGGGGTTTCTAGTGGAGCTAACCTATTTTTATACTTAGGGTTAGGATTATTCCCACAATTTTTGCTGTTTAAATCAGTGTTTTCTATCATCGGTGGTGTCCTTGGTTTCTTAATCATTTATTACTTAGCTGGTAGAACAAAAAACAATGTTAAAATTATTTTAATAGGTATTGCGATAAGCTATTTCTTCACAGGAATACTAAGTTCTATACAATACTTAAACCAAGCAAATTCTACTACTTCATCAGCATTCAAGACTGTTGGTTTAGGAACTAAAAAAACTGGGATGATGTTTCATTATTATTAGTTGGATTCCTATTTTTACTAATTATCAGTTTCTTCTTGGCAAAACTATGTAATATCTTCGCTTTAGATGATAATATTATTAGTTCACTAGGAATCAATATTAATATGATTCGCCTGCTAATCTCATTTGTTGCGGTAGCTCTTGCTTCTGTTTCTACAGCTGTTGCTGGTAGTTATGGTCTTTTTAGCTCTTATTACACCTCATATTGCTAAGATTATAATTGGTAGAAATCATATCTATACTATTCCATTTAGTGCTTTACTTGGAGCATTTATTCTCCTATTTATTCGATACAATCGGTCGTGTTATTTTTCGCACCAATCGAAATACCTGCTGATTTAATAATGATGATTATCGGTGGACCCTGCATTTATTATTTTTAGTTAAGAAAGGAGTAAGTTAATGGAAAATATAATAGAAATTAATAATCTTACATTTAAGTATAATAATAAAAATACTTTTTCGAAAAACTTAATGTAGTTATTGAAAAAAAGGTAAAATTACTACCCTACTTGGTAAAAAAATGGATGTGGTAAAAGTACACTTATAAAAAAATATTAGCAAAAATTTAAACTATAATTCTGGAAGTATCAAACTCGAAGGTAAAGAATTAAATTCATATTCATTAAAAAGAACTTGCGAGTATTCTTGCGATTGTTTATCAAAAAGAATGAAACTCCAAGAGAAATTACTGTTTATGATATGGTTAGTTTTCGCTGATCTTCCTTATCAAAAATATTTTCTTTTATAAACCTAACGCTAGTGATGTTGAAAAAAATTGAATTTGCTCTTGAAAAACTAATTTACAAAGCCTATAGAGATAAACGTGTAGATGAGTTATCAGGTGGTCAACTTCAACGTGTTTATATCGCAAATGGCATTAGCACAAAAGTACTGATATTATTATATTGGACGAACCTACTACCTTCCTTGATATTAAAATATCAAAAATCTATAATGCAACTTGTTAGAGATCTTAATAAATCTTTAGGAATTACTATTATCATGGTGCTACATGATATAAATCAAGCACTAGCATACAGTGATAACATTATTGCTCTTCTTGATGGGAAAGTTATAAAGAATGATAAAGCTGAGAACTTTCTTTGATGAAGAGCTTCTAAACAAACTTTATGATGCTGATATTAAAATAGAAGATGGAAAAGTAATTAGTTGGTAACTTTTTAAATATCTGATATAGATATTTTGAATAAATCGCTACATCTTGGTATTAATACATAGATGTAGCGATATTTTTCATACCTGTAAAGGTAGTTAATGTTATTTCAGCAATCTTATCTAAATAAAATGCTGACTGCTTCTAGCTTTCTCTGAGGCGCTAACTCTGCATAAGTATCCATAGTAGTTGACATTGACTTATGCCCTATTCTGACTTGGAGTTCTTTCCAATTTGTCCCTGCATTTATTCTGACAAACCTCATTGAGTCTCTTAATAAAGAAATCAAACGTCAAACGAAAAAGAAGGTTTTTTTCCCTAACGAGAAGTCTCTGGAACGTTACTTAGTTACTTTGTTTGAAGATTATATTTCAAGCAAAGTCAACGAATCCATAAAGGGTTTGGCCAACGTTATGACACACTCGAAAAGCTTCTTTTGATTAATACTCCGTAACTCTACTTGAGTGTTTACACATACTTTATTGACAGTATCAACATGATACAAGTAGGTATTTCTTGTGAGTAAATTTCATCAGAGTTTCATAGCTAAGTCCTATATATAATCATGGTAAAGTAGTAAAAATAGTTGTTATCCTAGTTGATTAAAAATCTCTGATTTCCTCATCTTTTATAAAATAATATATAATTTTCCCTCTCTTCTAGTGTCCAAGATGTTTTCATTAGCTAGTTTACGAAGATGGTGGGATGCAGATGCCATACTGAGATCTAGTAAACAGGCTATATCACAAACACAGAGTTCTTCAACAGCAAGGAGATAAAAGATGATATTTATCTGTTTATTATCGGTAAACTTTGTTAAAATGCGAAGTGATTTTTGAACTTTTTCCTTTTCAAGGTAGTTCATTGCAGTTGTAACATTTTGTTGATTTATAATATTCACTTGACAGATACTATCTTTTTTCATAATATTTTTCTCCTATCCTAACATAGTCCATAGCATGTCAAAACTGTTATTTTCAATCAGGATATATATCCCCAATCCTAAATAAACAACGGCAATAAACCATCTGCTATATTTTTCCAAAGTTTCTCCAACAGATGGGACTTGTGCCAATTTTTGGGCAGAAAAAACCAAGAGATAAATCATGACTAGAAATGTAAGTAAAGCCACTATCAAATCCGCTAAATTTAATGTAATAAAATATGGGACAAAGATACCAATATTGTCGGCACCACAACTTGCAAAAGTAATCATAGCGACTAGAAAAATCAGGTTTTTATTATCTTTGCGCAACCCTTCTTTGGCAATAGCTTCTCCATCAGAATCTCCTAAAAGCAAAACTTTGAGACCTAAGAAAATTGGAATCAAACCGAGCAAACCTAAAATCCCTTTACTAGGAATATAATGTAAGACAAATGCAAAAAGCAAACTTAGCAATATTAGACTAACAGAGCCTAGAAATTGTCCTAAATAGATGTTAATGATGTCTTTTCTGCTTTTTCTTTTGGCAAAAAATAACATTAGGATAATAAGTAAGTCTACGGCTGTCCCAGAATACAGGATTATTGAAGTAACAACATTTTGAATCATAAAACACCTCATTCAAATATTTTTTTGAATATATTTCTAACATTAAACTTTGTAGATGTCAACTTCAATTCCACCAAAATATAGATAAGAGTTAGTGTACAAATATTAAAAAGTCCTGCCATTGAAATGATAGCAGGGCTTAACTCAATATCCAACTGATATATTTATCTAAAAAGGTAGAGTTTATTGATTTATAGTACGATGTAATGAGTTTCAAAAATCAAAAAAATCATTTAAAATCAAATATTTTGGCATCTATTGACGTGTACTGAAGCCCTTACTTAACCTCTAAAAATAACAAATAATACCTCTTCTAAAACTATTAAAATTAATGTTTTACAATATTCATTATTAACTTCCTTCAGATTGTATAATCATTGATTTTTAGTGATAAATAATTGTAAAAATATATTGGTACAAATAATAATAATAAAATAATTACAAAGGAGTTTTTATGGGAAATACTAACTACTCTAGGTATATTTGTCATAATTGTAATACTTGGTTCATTTTTAAATAATCTTTTTCCACGTATTCCAGCAGCTTTATTCCAAATAATACTTGGTGCTGCGGTAACATTTATTCCTAATCTCCCACTTCATTTTGAGTTTGAATCAGAAATGTTTATGATGTTAGTTATCGCTCCCCTATTATTTACTGATGGTTTCAACTCGTCCTTAAAGAATATCTGGCTATACAAACGTCCAATTATATATATGGCAATATTTTTAGTTCTTGTGACGGTAATTATTGTCGGTAGCATAATTCATTTATTGCTTCCAATGATTCCTTGGGCAGCATGTTTTGTTTTAGCTGCTATCTTATCACCTACAGATGCTGTTGCTGTTAAATCAATAACTAAAGGAATGAAATTACCTAAAGGACTTATGGCTATATTAGAAGGTGAATCACTTCTTAATGATGCTTCTGGTCTTGTATCATTTAATATAGCTCTAGCAGCCGTTCTTACTAACACATTTTCTGTCACGAATGCTAGTTATAAATTTTTAGTAGTTGCAGGAGGTGGAGCGATCTTTGGACTTATTATTGGGATAGCTTTTTCTTATATTAAGTTTATATTCTCAACAAAATTTGCTGACGAATTTAATATTTTAGTTATTTTTCAATTAATAACACCAGTTATAGTATTCTATCTTGCGGAACATATTGGTGTCTCTGGTATCGTAGCTGTAGTAATTACAGCTCTAGTATACAACTACCAAAGAAAACTTCACTTACTTACTGTTGTAAGTAGTGATGCTGCAGTAACTATAGACAGTACTCAACAAATAGCAAGTTATGTACTAAATGGTTTCGTATTTACCTTTTTAGGATATTTACTCCCTGAGATATATCATACTGTGTTTAATATAGAGAGATTGATATTGTATATGGATTCATAATTTCATTAGTTATTGTTTTAGGTCTAATGATAGTCAGATTGACCTTTGTATATTTCAACTACATATCATTCCAACCTCATCATTTTACGACTGCTAGAAAAACAGCGAAAATAATACTAAATAGAAAATTTGACAAAGGTAACTATTCTAGATTTAGCTACTCTTTAATTGCTAGTTTGTGTGGTATTCACGGTACAGTAACACTTGCTACAGCACTTATGATTCCAGTTGTAACTACAACTGGAGACAACTTCCACTTAGAAACACCATCCTATTCATTGCAAGTAATGTCGTGTTACTAAGTATTATTATCAGTACACTCGCCCTTCCACTTGTTGTTGAAAGGAGAGATGAAGAAAAAGAATATACTCAATACTCTCTTCGTGAAAAATCTTAGAAGGAACACTTGAAGAACTAAAAGAACGTGATATTTCTAAAAATCTATCGAAGAAAAAGGTTGCTTATGCTTTTTGAAATAAAAGTTTACACGAAATGAAAAAGCATACTTTAGAAACATGCACACTGGAAGATTTAAAAATGCTAGTGAAGCACTAGCATTACACAAAAAATAATGAAAAGCTCAAGATAAAGCTCTTCCTGAAATACTTAAAGACAATCCTAACATCAAGCAAATATTGGAAATTTCTAAAATTATGCAACTTAGAAAATCTTTCCTATTTACTTATTCAATACCAAAAAAGTTTACTTCTTAATTTGAGAATATATATAAAAAGAATCTAGTCTAAAACGTCGTTTAACTCGTCATTTTCGTAGCTAAAGATTTAACTCCAGAATTTTATGAGAAACTTAAAGAAAAAGTTCCAAAAAGAAGAAAAGTAAACTTCGTCAATAAATTAGAAGAAATTAAACAAAGAGCCGAAGCTTCTTCTAGCCAAATTCAGGCTATCATCGATTGTTCGCCTACTGTAAGAAAAGTACTTCTTGAGACGGCCTATAAGGTTATTGACGAAAAGTGTTCAGATGAAAATACTGCAGAATTCGTTAAAGATGTATATAAATACTACTCATTCACCTTATTTGAAGTATTTTTAGAAGACATCGATTTTGAAGAAGAACTTAAAGAACTTCAAATGGAAGCAGTTCGACTTTTAAAATACAGAATATTAACGATGAGAAAATTGAATTATATTTCTCTAGAAGATTCTTACACCGCTCTTCGCGACTTAAACTTTAGTGAATCAATGATTTTCCCTCGTGAGACTGAAGAAGAATAAAATATAAAAAAGCTGACCTCAGGTTAGATAATTATCTAAACTTTGAGGTCAGTTTTTATTAAGTTATTTTTTATTTTTTAAATTCTACGACAAAATCGTAACCACGTTCTGTTTTTGCTCCGAAGTAGGCATCAGTTACTTTATATCCTCGTTTTTCTACTTTAGCGATTTTCCCTTGAATTGCTGCTTTTACTTGTGCTTCCGTAGCATTTTTTGGAAGTTTTATAGTAGTATCTCCATCTACATCCAATGCTCCAGCTATTCCTGGTAAAGTTTTTTTAAATTGAAATAAACATTTACATCTACAGTTTCTTTTTGCTCTACCGATCTTTTTGCTCTTTTTTGAACTAATGGTGCTTTTCTAAAACCTGTATTGTTAGCTGATGTAGATTTAGATTCTTTTGTAAATTCTACAACATAATCATAACCACGTTCTGTTTTCGCTCCAAAGTAGAAATCACTAACTTTATAACCACGTTTTTCTACTTTCGCAATTTTATCTTTTATAGCTTCTTTTACTTGTTCTTTACTAGCATCTTTTGGAAGTTTAATGGTATTATCTCCATCTACATCCAATGCTCCAGCTATTCCTGGTAAAGTTTTTAAATTGAAATAAACATTTACATCTACAGTTTCTTTTTGCTCTACCGATCTTTTTGCTCTTTTTTGAATTAATGGTGCTTTTCTAAAACCTGTATTGTTAGCTGATGTAGATTTAGATTCTTTTGTAAATTCTACAACATAATCATAGCTATCTCCACCTTCAACGATTTGATCTAAAATCTGTAGTTGAAACAACTTTAAAAACCTTGTTTATTTAATTTCTCTATTTGAGATTTTGTATGTTCTTCAATAGCTTTCTTAATTTCTTCTTTTGTAGCATTTCCAGATAAAGTTAACATATTGTTTTCTCCTACTTCACCTAATGCTCCGGCTATATCTTTTTAGGGTTTGTTAGATTGTAATAGATATTTATTTGTTTTTGTTTTTATTTGATAAATCTCTTTTTACAACTTTTTAGCTCGTACTTGCACTTCTGGTGCAATTCTGAGCCTGTAGTTCCTGTTTTTCTCTTTAGTGAAAGTAACTACATAATTAAAGTTCTTCACAATAGTATCTTGCTCGAATACTATTTCTTCTTTTACTTTATATCCATGTTTAGCTAATTCTTGAGCCTTAGCTTGAATTTTTGCTTTAACTAATTCTTTCACTTCATCTTCAGTTGCTGAATTTGGAATAGCTACTGTATTATTTTCTCCTGGATTAGATAAAAATCCATTGATATCTGGCATTCCATCATAATTATAACTTATGTTTACCGTACCGTCTGGTTGATTTGCCGCACGTGCTACTCTTCTTGCTCTAATTTGAACTTCTGGTGCATTTCTGAAACTTGAAGTTCCTGATGTCACTGATTTCCGATGTTTCAACTGGTTGTGTTTTCGCAGTTGGTGCTGTTGCCGGCTGTGTTGGCGCTGGTGATTCTGTTACTGCTTCCGGTTGTGTTGCTGCTCCTGTTGAAGCTGATGTTGCTTTCAGTTGAGATGCCGCTCCTGTTGAAGCTGTCGCTGATGATTCAGGTTGTGTTACTCCTGGAGATGCTTCTCCTGAACCATGTCCTATTGCTGTGCTACCACCTTCAATCGTAGTCCCCTCATTACGACCATTGGTTAAATTATCTTTATCATAATTTGGTGCTGGTAACTCTTCACCTGGAACATTAATCTCATCAATCTTAGTTTGATATTCATCCGTAGCGTCTACTGCTGCATCGTGATTTTTAGCATTATTTATCGCTTCTAAGCCTGCTTCTTTTAATTCTTTTAATTTAGCTTCTAATTTAGCTTTTTCTGCTTCATCTTTAACTTTTTCAATTTCACTAAGTTTTGAAGCTGCAATTTTTAATAATTTCTTGTCCATCTTTTTTCGCTTCTTCTAGTTTTTCATCCCTAGGTTCTACATCTTCAGACGAAGTAGATTCTTTTGGTATTTCCGCTGGCTCCTCTGCTTTTGGTGATGACGCCGCTGGCTCTTCTGCTTTTGGCATTGGAGCAGCTGGTTCCTCCACTTTTGAGGGCTGGCGCCGCTGGTTCCTCTACTTTTTGGTGCTGGTGCTACTGGCTCTTCTGCTTTTGGCGCTGGAGCAGCCGGTTTCTTCCTCTTTTGGTGCAGCTGGTTTCCTCTGCTTTTTGGTGCTGGTGCTGGCTCTTCTGCCTTCAGTGTTAGGGGTTGCCAGTTCTTCCTCTTTTTGGTGCCGGTGCTGCTGGCTCTTCTGCTTTTTGGTGCTGATGCAGCTGGTTCCTCTGCTTTCGGCGCTGGAGCAGCCGGTTTCTTCCTCTTTTTGGTGCCGGTGCTGCTGGCTCTTCTGCCTTCGGTGCTGGTGCTGCTGGCTCCTCTGCTTTTGGTGCTGGCGCTACTGGTTCTTCCTCTTTTTGGTGCAGCTAGTTCCTCCGCTTTTTAGCGCTGAAGCAGCCGGTTCTTCCTCTTTTGATGCCGGTGCTGCTGGTTCCTCTACTTTTAGTGCTGGCGCTACTGGTTCCTCCGCTTTTTGGCGCTGAGGCTGCTGGCTCTTCCACTTTTGGCGCTGGGGTTGCTGGCTCTTCCACTTTTGGCGCTGGAGCTGATGGCTCTTCCACTTTCGGCGCTGGTGTCACTGGCTCTTCCACTTTCGGCGCTGGAGCAGCCGGTTCTTCCTCTTTTGGTGCCGGTGCTGCTGGCTCTTCTGCCTTCGGTGCTGGTGCTGCTGGCTCCTCTCGCTTTTGGTGCTGGCGCTACTGGTTCTTCCTCTTTTGGTGCAGCTAGTTCCTCCGCTTTTGGCGCTGAAGCAGCCGGTTCTTCCTCTTTTGATGCCGGTGCTGCTGGTTCCTCTACTTTTGGTGCTGGCGCTACTGGTTCCTCCGCTTTTGGCGCTGAGGCTGCTGGCTCTTCCACTTTTGGCGCTGGGGTTGCTGGCTCTTCCACTTTTGGCGCTGGAGCAGCTGGTTCTTCTACTTTTGGTGCTGGCACTGCTGGCTCTTCCACTTTCGGTGCTGGCACTGCTGGTTTTTCTGCTTTCGGCGCTGGAGCTGCTGGCTCTTCTACTTTCGGTGCTGGGGCCGCTGGTTCCTCTGCTTTTGGCGCTAGTGTTGCTGGCTCTTCTGCTTTTGGCAATTCCGGTTGTACAGCAGGTTCAACTATTGCTCCACCTAAAACTTCTTTATATTCTGGTTTTACTAGTACTTCTGGTTTTACAATAGCACCTTCTTTAACTTTACTTTCTGGAACATATTTTGTTCCTTCATTTAAAGTTGGATTTTTTTCTACTAGCTCATATACTTTATAGACAACTTTTGCTTCAATTTCATTCCCATTTAATTCATTACTATACGAGATCGATTTTTCTACTAATTCTCTTACTACACTTGTATTAGGTAGTGATTTTTCTTTTTACTTTCTTTTTGTAATAGAAGCACTGTTGTTGTTTATACTTGCACCCAGTTGAACTATTTTTGATACTTGACCTAGATTACCTAGATTATAAGTATAATTTTTCCCGTTAATTTTTGCATATAGAATTGCTTCATAAGTATCTCTAACTGCAGTTACATGAAAATACTATATCTCCATTGATTTCTTCTGAACTAATTGTTAAATCTTGTGTTGTTTTATTACTACTTGCTTCTGAAACATTGTCTACTCTATTCTCAGCAAATACAGCTAGTGGATTCGCTAATGTAAATAATAGTACACTGGCAGTAGCTACCTTTGATATCATTTAAAATTCCTCCTAAATTATTGATTGTTTTTATAAAAATTATAGTTAATTTCTATTCCATTATTCTCCTATTTTTCTTATTTGTCAAGCATATAATTTCTGAAAAATAAAAAGTTATTTTCATATGATTATTTTTCACTTTTCCGAAGAAAAGAAATTTTTCACCTCTGATTGCTATATACAATTCTTTCAACAACTGATAGTTTTTATTTACATATAGTATAAAAATATTTCTTATAATATAATCATCATCCTTGACAAAGACCTGAATTCATGTTTTTAATATACCCTATAGGGGTATATAGGAGGTAATAATATGTTTTTTTTATTCACAAAAGTTGACAGTATTTCTACTGCTGAACTTGAAAATAAATTAAAGGAAAATATTCAACTAATAGACGTAAGAACACCTGGTGAGTTTAGAAGAGGCCACATAAAAAAATGCAAAAATATTCCACTAAATCAAATCAGCAGCTTCACTCCAATCGCTGACAAAAAAACATATGTAATTTGTCACTCTGGAGCAAGAAGTAAACTTGCAGCAAAGAAACTTAAAAAGAGAGGTTTCGATGTTGTCAATGTTCAAGGCGGAATGCATGCATGGCGAGGTAAAATAGTTTTAAAAATTAAACTATAAATAATTTAGCTCTGTTAAAAAACACAACATTTTTCAGATTAATACAGTAGTTAAATTTAGTAATATTGAAAGGAATTAACTATGAAAAAAACAATATTTCAATGAAGGATTTTTTATGAAAAATATACTAATAGTAGTGAAAAACTCACTATTCTTGATGTAAGAAATTCATGAATATGCAGCTGGTCACATACCTTCTGCTGAAAATTTCCCTTTAAGTACTTTAGGCGCAGATTTTTCTAAATTAGACAAAGATCAAAATACTACGTGATTTGTCAAGCAGGTGGTCGTTCAGCTAAAAGCTTATGATTTTTCTTGATGTACAAGGATTTGATGTTATAAATGTTGAAGGTGGCATGAATAACTGGCCTGGAGAAACAAAATAAAAATTAAACAACAAATGATTAAAAACAACAAACAATTAATTTATTAAAATTTTCTATAAAATTAATACATTTTAAAAATAAAAGTCTTGGTCCAAAAATAATCTTGAATCAAGACTTTTTATTACTAATTTAAAGTATGCTATTTCTTTTTTTACTAGATACTGTATAGCTTTTTCTATTTTTCCTTATGCTCTTCAGGATTTTTCTGTAGGATTATTAATACATTCCATAAGATTTTCTGTTATTAATAATTCAATAACTTTGTCAACACTAGAACGAACTGCACTTAGCTGAATCATAATATCCATACAATCTCGCTCTTCTTCTATCATTTTTGAATTCCTCTAAGCTGTCCTTCAGAACGTTTTAAACGCGTTATGTGCTTTGACTTTGACATATATTTTTCCTCAGTATATTTTTCATTATACATTGAATAATTTATTTTGTCAAAATTTCCAAGGTAAATGTACTTCCTTTACCATATTCACTCTCTACTTTAATGTCTCCATTTAGTTGCACAGCTAGTTGTTTTCGCTATAGCTAAACCTAACCCATAGCCACCTGTTTTTCATATTTCTTGATGCTTCAACACGATATAATCTTTTTAAAAATATTATCAAGTTCCTCTTTTTATACCACATCCTTCATCAATTATAGAAATAGAAAGCATTTCATCACTAATTTCAGCAACTATTTCGATTTTTGTTCCACTTGGAGAGTATTTAAATGCATTACCTAGTAAATTAACTATTATTCTTTGTAATTTATTATAATTACTTACTATTTTTGCATTTTCCGGTATAACTTTAATAAAAATATCTCTTTGTTCTTTTTTCTGCTCTTAACTTAAATTCAGACATACAATCAATTAATAATTTATCTAAAAAAATATAGTTTCTTTATTATCTGCAGAATCAGTTTCTTTCACACTTAGCGTCAAATAATTTAATTCTTCAACTAATTTATTTAATCTAGTTGTTTGACGACAAATTGTTTCTAAATAGTACTTATATTCATCTTTTTATTATACCATCTAACATTCCTTCAGCTGTTGATTGAATAGAAGTTATAGGAGTTTTTATATCGTGAGAAAGTTGAGCAATCATAAGAGATTTTTCTTTTTCACTTTGTTCTAGTGATTCAAAACTTTCTTTTAAGTGCTTCGCCATATCATCAAATGCAATAGATAAATCTCTAAATTCGACTGGACGTATCACTTCATCACTGATATCAAATCTCTTCTCGCTTATATTTACTGTTTTTTTCTTTAGCACATCTAATGATTTAAACACACCTTTCAGTAATGCTAGACTTATCGTCGCACCGATTAATCCCGCAATCACAGTAATTGCAACAATAAAATAGGTATCTTTCTTTTCGATTAACATTTGGTTTGAAGCCCAAAATACAGCAGCTATAGTTATTAAAAATGACAAAATATATCCAACAATAATATAATCTCTTAATTTCATTCTATATTTCCTTTCCATTTTTAAACTTGTCTTTCCATTTTATATCCTAGTCCCCACACTGTCTTTATATTTGGTGTTTTCTCTGTAGAGTATTTCATTAATATTCTCCTTAAAGAATGCACGTGCACATTCAATGTATTCGCATCTTCTACATATTCATCGTGCCATATTTTTTCATATAATTCTGTTTTAGAAAAAACACGTTCTGGATTATTAGCTAATAACCATAATAATTCAAAAGATTTCACCGTTAGGTCTAGTTGTTTTCCATTGACCATCGCTATTCTACTATTATAATTTATTTCTAAATCCCCTAAAGTCAAAATACTATCTGTACTACTTTTTTCAATTCGACGTAATATGTTCCTAACTCTTAATACTAATTCTCTAGGACTAAACGGCTTAACTATATAGTCATCAGCCCCCATGCTCAAAGCATAAATCTTATCTGGCTCAGTTGTTTTGGCAGTTATAAATAAAAAAGGTTGCTCTGCATCCAAATATTGTACTTCACTAATCAAATCATAGCCATCCATATTTGGCATCATTATATCCGTAATAATTAAAGAATACTTATTTCTCTTATATTTTTCTAATGCTTCTTTACCATCATTAGCAATATCTATATCATAACCAGCTTGTTCTAGATATCTTTTGTTTATCTCCGTTATTTCTATCTCGTCATCTACTAATAAAATTTTATTCATCATATCTTTACTCCTCCTAACAAAATAGCACTATACATTAAAAGTATAGCACTATTCTGTTAAATTCTGCAAGGTACTATCTCTCACTATTTTAAAAATATCAATTTAATTGAGATTTCCCCACATAATTCTAGATATTCAAAAAATTTTACAAAAGAGACTACTATCAAATCACACTGATTTTAATCGTTAAATACATTGGGCTGCCCCAAAAGTCCTAAAATTTAACAAAGTTCATATTAGAACTCGTAGACGCAGTGGTTTTATTGATATCTAAATTCGCTTTATAAAAGCTTTTTAGATATCTAATAAACTGTGCGGGGGTGACTCGACAAAATCAATTTCTCTGAAATCACGATTTTTGAGTCACTCCCATTCTATTTAGTCAATTTCATTTTTTCTTCTAAGTCCTAATAAACCTAATAGACTAGCGATGATTAATCCTACTATTCCTGTAGTTGAAGAATTTGTTGAGTTTGTTGCATTCATTGTTCCTTCTGGAGCTGCACTTGTTTTTGGTAACATTCCTTTTTTCATCATATTATTGTTCATATGAGCATTCATATCTTTATCCATATGTGCTTTCATAGTCATGTCATCTGATTTATGCATATCCATAGTTTTTCCGCTCATATTTGAATCCATTAATCCATGTTTTTTATGATCCATCATCATATTTTCACCTGGTTTTTTCTCCATTTTCATAGCTTCTTTATGAAGATTTACAGTGACCTCTTTAAGTGCTACTAAATTTGTTAAATCTGCTTTTCCGTCTTTTTCACCGTATACTTTGATTGTTGCTTTATAACTTTGTGTTCCATTTGCTTTAAGTAAATCTAATAATTCTTTATCTGATTTTCCTTTTGTTCCTTCTAAATCTACTTCATAGAAGTATAATCCTTTTCCTAATTTTTCTAATGGTAATAAGGCTGGATTTTTCGCTGTTCCGTTATCTGACCATGGAGCTTTGTCTGATGATTTCAAGATTAAACGAGTTAACATTCCGTCACCACCGAAGAATTCATAAGGAATTACTTGGTTTACTCCAGCTGTGAATGGCCCTGGGAAGTTTGCTTTATCTAAGTATTTAGCTGGTACATTAACTTCATCTTTTGTATTGTCCATTACTGCTTTTTTAACTTCGTTAACAGTTGTTAATCCATTTAGATTTACATTTACATCTTTTGTTGCTACTACATTTGTTAAATCTGCTTTTCCGTCTTTTTCACCGTATACTTTGATTGTTGCTTTGTAGCTTTGTGTTCCATTAGCTTTAGTAAAATCTAATAATTCTTTATCTGATTTTTTCCTTTTTGTTCCTTCTAAATCTACTTCATAGAAGTATAATCCTTTTTCCTAATTTTTCTAATGGTAATAAGGCTGGATTTTTCGCTAATCCGTTATCTGACCATGGAGCTTTGTCTGATGATTTCAAGATTAAGCGAGTTAACATTCCATCTCCACCAAAGAATTCATAAGGAATTACTTGGTTTACTCCAGCTGTGAATGGCCCTGGGAAGTTTGCTTTGTCTAAGTATTTAGCTGGTACATTAACTTCATCTTTTGTATTATCCATTACTGCTTTTTAACTTCTTGTACACTTGTTAATCCATTTAGATTTACATTTACATCTTTTCTAGCTACTAAGTTTGTTAAATCTGCTTTTCCGTCTTTTTCACGTATACTTTGAGTTGTTGCTTTTGTAGCTTTTGTTCCATTAGCTTTAAGTAAATCTAATAATTCTTTATCTGATTTTCCTTTTTGTTTCCTTCTGGGTCTACTTCATGAAGTATAATCCTTTTCCTAATTTTCTAATGGTAATAAGGCTAGGATCGCTCGATGGTTGTCTGACCATGGAGCTTTATCTGATGATTTTTAAGATTAATCTTGTTAACATTCCATCTCACCGAAAAGATTCATATAGAGAATTGCTCGGTTTTACTCAGCTGTGAATGGCCCTGGGAAGTTTGCTTTGTCTAAGTATTTAGCTGGGTACATTAACTTCATCTTTCGATATTATCCATTACTGCTTTTTAACTTCGTTAACAGTTGTTAATCCATTTAGATTTTCATTTACATCTTTTGTAGCTACTAAGTTTGTGATCCTGCTCCATCTTTTTCACCGTATACTTTGATTGTTGCTTTGCAACTTTGTATTCCATTGCTTTAAGTAAATCTAATAATAATTCTTTATCCTGATTTTCCTTTTGTTCCTTCATAGGTCTACTTCATGATTTAGTAATCCTTTTCCTATCCTAATGGTATTAATAAGGCTGGATTTTCACTGTCATCCGTTATCCTGACCATGGAGCTTTGTCTGATGATTTCTAGATTAATCTTGTTAACATTCGTCTCCACGAGGAGTTCATAGATTGCTTGGTTTTCTCCAGCTGTGAGATGGCCTGGGAAGTTTGCTTTATCCTAGAAAGTGACTGGCGGTGCATGACTGTCATCTGTATTGTCCATTACCTGCTTTTTAACTTCGTTAACAGTTGTTAGTCCATTTTAGATAGATTTACATCTTTTGGCTGCTACTACACATTTGTTAGGCTAGCACTTTCCGATCTTTTCACCGTATACTTTGATTGTTGCTTTTGCCCAGCTTTGTGTTCCAGTAGCTAAGTAAATCTAATAATTCTTTATCTGTGATTTTCCTTTTTGTTCCTTCAAATCTACTTCATAGAAGTATAATCCTTTTCTAATTTGCTACTAGTGAGTAACGTGAGGCTGGTTTTCCTTCAGTCTGAATGGTTATCCTGATGCATGGAGCTTTGTCTGATGATTTACAAGATTAATCTTGTTAACATTCATATCCACCGGAAGAATTCATAAGGAATTACTTGGTTTACTCCAGCTGGAGATGGCCCTGGGAGAGTTTGCTTTATCTAGAGTGTTAGCTGGTACATTAACTTCCATCTTTCGTATTTTCCATTACCCGCTTTTTACTTCAGCACACGTGTTGTTTTGTGGTTCCGCTACACATCTTCGCTTAGTTTACAATAAATTGTATTGCATCAGCTTCTGGAGCTCAGCGCTTGGTTCCTGGTTTTGCTTCGAGTTGTTTCCTCCAGATTGTAACATCAGTTTTCACTTCCAACTGTTTGTTTCTCAACTGGTGCTGTGCTTTTTCCATGAGTGTTGTTTTTATTTTCTGGTGCTTTAGATTCAACAGCTGCTTATCCAGTTTGTTTCTCTCTACATTTTGAGACTGGGGCTTTATCTTGTAAATCACTTGCGTGAGCTTCTCCACCTCCTCACAATTACATACACACAATTGGTGCTGCATTCTCTCCAACACTACTGCTTTTCTTGTGCCATTTTGTGGTAAAATTTTCTGATTTCCTTAAAGTTATTCTTCGTTTGTGATTTTTCTCCTCTTATTAATACTTTAGTACCAAAATGTGTGTGATGATGAATACAGTATACCTTATAGATATTAACTAACTATTATTGAAAAGTAAGTGTTTAAATAGTTCTTAAATAGATATGTATAAAATATTATTTTTAAAAATATACTAATATGTGGATTTCTCGCCTGAGATTTCTGACAATTTCGAGTTTTAATAATAGTGTTGACAAAGATCTTATGAGTAATATTTCCTAACTTTAACCAGTTTTAAAAGCAGAAGAAGTGACAATGTATGCTTAATGTTAGAGACCTTTTGGTTGGTGAGAAAAGTTTGAGTGTATTGTAAATGGTCACTGCTGAACTAGTGAGTATATATAAGTTGATTCGGTTGTGTGACAAAGTTAATAATCATTTGAGAGTAAGATGAGTATTTTAAGATTATAAAATTGAGGTGGTAACACAGTCATTTCGATCCCTTTCAGTGTTACTACCCGCTTTTGTCGTATGTTAAGACTGGGCATAAAATATGTTTTACAAATTATTACCCTTAACTAACATAGATAAGATGAGGTAGAGGATTTACACAAGAGAGTCTCGGTGGCTGAGATTAATGATGTTTTTGAAGATGAGATGGTCTGAGTTTTAATTATCGAGCGGAAGTTGAATGGTACCGCAGAAAATAACGTTAAAATTTTGTGGTGGATATTCAATTTATCATGCATTTTCCATATAAGGTACTCAGGTAGCAAACACCACGTCAGCACAATACTAGCTATTGTTTAAGGCGTCATTTATAATTCAATATACACAAAGAGAGAAATCTCAGGAGAAAGAATATTGACAAAAATTTCAAGTTTCGGATATGCCACACGTTTGGGAAAAGAGAGTGGACAGATTAATCCGAGAGGGATGCTGGGCTCCTTTTCAGTTCGTCCAAGGCACGAGTTATTTGAAGACCAGAGGAAAACTTCAGCGATCTTATATCGAGGAAACAATTAAATGCTGGATTGAGTGCTCGGATTGGTGATTTCTCACTTTGTGATACGCATTTTAGATTTATCTGTTCAGTTCAACGTTATTTCCCACAGCTTGATTTTGAAGGAAGAAGTTTGATGTAGACTTATTCTTCGATATCGCACGTATTGTAACAGGAAGACAATGTTGCATCTACTAAAATGGTTTAACACTAACTACCTACATCGTCAGCCTTGTAGAGGAAGAATGTTAGCGCTTTCATTAAAGCAATGCTCCGTCTAGTAGACTTATATAAAAGCAGCAAAGAAATCATGGGAGATAAAAGCTAAACCAGTAATTACTGGACCAAATTTGCATATGTTGCTTTGCTCCTAGTGGTCTAGCTATGAAGGAGGGCTTTGAGCTGTAGATAAATTGTGCCATTATATACTCAAGTATTTCAAAGAATTAGCTGAAGCTGGTGCTTCTTACATCCAAAGTGAGATGAAGCCAATCTACTGTTACTGCTGATTAGTAGAAACTACGTAAATTAAGCTCTACAGTATGCAACCGCTTCACGAGGTAGATGCCTAAATTCATCTTCCAAACTTGCTTTTGCAAGGCTTTGTTGAAGCTGAAAAACTTGCTGATTACCAGTGGCTTTCGGTTTGAACTTCGTTCCGGTGAAGAAACTTAGCTAATGTAAAAAGCTGGTTTATTCAAAATAAAGAAGCATTTTGCTGGAGTCGTTGACGGACATGGTGTGTCAATGATTTCGAAGACAGTTCTTCATTATTAGAAGAAATTAAAGCTTAACGTAGCTGAATTAGTAACTAACCTCATGTTCATTACTACACTGCCTCAGTTACAACTAAAATGAAACAGAATTAGAAGAAACTTATTAAATGGTTTAGTATCATTACCAAAATTAGTAGAGTTTAATTCACTAGCTAACAAATTAGATAGAAGAAGATGCAGCATACTCAAAAACACGTTGAAGACTTCAACAAATTACAAAATGCTGAGTTCAGAACCTCGAATTAGAATTGCGAAATGTTCGCTCAACTCGTCCATCTGATTACAAAACCGTCGAAGTCTAAAACAAAAAAATACAACTGAAGCATGATACTAAGTTCAGCCACAACGGAATGTTCCCTCAATTCAAGGCATGTGTCGGCGGAAAAGCAGAATTATCTAATGAAGTATATGAAAACGTCAGAAGAAGAAATCGCCTGATTAAAACCAAGAAGACCCGATATCGATGTAATAGTTCACGGTGGTCTGAACGTACAGACATGTTGGAGTTCTTCAACAATGTTTCGCTGGATTTGCATCACTAAATCGCTGGGTTCAATCACATGGTCTTTCGTGTTAAACCTCCAATCATTTACATGGAGATGCAAAACACGTGTTGAAGCTGTTACAGTTAAAGAAACCGCTTATGCTCAAAGCCTGACTAACCGTCCTGTTACAGCACACCGGACCAGCTACAATTCTAAACTGGTTGCCTGAAAGAACTGAGTATTTCTGTGCTAAGAAATCTTCAAATTAAATAGCTACGCCTAAAATGAAATGAACTTTAAAAAGCTGGAAATTACAAATTTATCCAAGTTGATGAAACCGCTATCCGTGTATTGATTACTCTAAGATAACAAAAAGAAAATATCTTGAAGAAGCAGGACTTAATGTCTTAGCCACTCTTACATCAAATTCAAGATGATACACAACCACACACATAAGGTGTTTATTCAACTTCGATGAAATTATTTGATCATCTCGCGCATTAGATGCCGACGTTATTTCTATCGAAACAAGTAGAAGCCACGGAGAATTATCTCTTGCATTCGAAACTGAAATCACCCATTAGGTAATAGTTTAGAGTTTACGACATCCACTCTCCACGTGTTCTACTAAAGAAGAAGTTACGTACAAACATCTGATGTCCATCGCAAACTATCTACAGAATAATTTGGATTAAAATTCCTGATCAGGGTTAAAAAACACGTGCTGAAAAAAGAAATAATCGAAGCATTAGGCGTTAGTTGAGGTAACTAAGAAATCAGAAGAACCCAAGCAACAGAGGTCATATGAGAACTTATTTAGAGAGATTAGAAAAAATGTTTGTAGCTGATGGAGCTATGGGTACAGCTCTATAGTAACGGATTGGAAAGTTGCTATGAATATAATAATATTCTAATCCGATTCTGTAGAGAAATCTAGGCATGGTATCGAAGCTGGAGCAGATATAATTCAAACAAATACCTATGCTGCAAAAAAATGTCAGCTAAAAACCTATGGTTATGAAGACAAGTTTGAAGAAATTAATATCTGCGTATTGAAATAGCTCAGAAGTTGTTGAGAAAATACTTTGTTTTCGGTATTGAGCTATTGAGGACTTCGTGAATGTGAACCTCATTAGAACAGTTGTCAATGGAAACGATCGGTCAGTTAAAGTATTATTATCAGCAAATAAAGTTGATGCGTACTTTTGAGAACTTATGATCGAAAATTCGTGCTATGATAACTGAGCTAAGTTAACTGACTATGTTGGTTCTTGCAGTTAACACGAAACTATTCAGTAGTAATGAATACCGTTTTAGATTCGGCAGCTTACTTCGAGACCAGTGCTAAGTTGTACTGAGCAGAAGGTGTAAGATTAATCGGTGGTTTGCTGTGGGACTACTCCTGAGCATTCACTGCTGTATTAAAAGGAATTGAAAAGATCTTAAACCTGTTAAAAAGAAAATGTATCACCTTTACCAAGCCTGAGGGAAAGGCTTGCTGAGCGCAAATAATAAACCAACAATTATTGAGTAAGGTAAAGACAAAGTGACAATAATAGCGTGAACTAGATCACTAAACATTTCGATGTAGATAAAGTGTCGAAGGTGCTAAGCGTTGAATAGAATATCAAACTATACGCTGTAGATGAACTCTTTAGCTTCTTACCTCGAATTTGTCAAGCTAGCTGCTGCTACGTTTATAAAACACATTTCTACTCCTACACTTCTGCATTTGCTGTGGCGTCGCGAAATCTTTATCGGATTGCAGTCTCGTTTGTGCGTTGATCTTCTTGGATTAATATGTCGCGCTCTTACTGGGAGGTCAAAGGTAAACTTGGTGTTCCATGGAGCTGCCCAGTGTCTAGAGTATGGCTAGTCTGTGATTCCATTCATTAAACAGCTATAATGTGGATAGATGTGGGCTACTCTGAAAAGACTACCAAACTTCACAGTTGCTGCTGTATAGTCCAAATGTTCGCGACTTAGTGAGGCTCGAAGCACGTCTAGTTGAGGAAAGAAAATTCAGCAGGTGCTGGTGCTGTACACAACCTGTCTTTGAAGCTGAAAAATTGAGCGAGTGTAGAATTTTGCTAGCTGATTGTCAGATGCCTCCATTCTTGGGCAGTATAGTGCCAATTACTAAGCTGTAACAATGCTGTATTCCACACATTGAGTACCTGGTATCAAGTTTATCAGAGAAGGTTCGTAACATACAGACGAAGCAAAGATACTGGCTGTCAAAAGCGCTAGAAAAGTAAAAAGTTGCTTGATGTGCTGAAAACACTTTCAAAGAATTTACTATAGCGCACATATCTGGTGTAGTGTGATGCATTGAGGTGTGGTTATATTGTGAGCAAAGATAGAATAAATAAGTTAAATATGTATAACATAGAAATCACCTAGAGGTGGTTTCCTAGGTGATTTTTAAATAATAGACAAGTATTAGAAATATCTAATACTTCGTCAGGC